>Ga0209777_10000922_pt1 | contig 45145 bp, 36 predicted proteins | sample FrelakmetHBP12HB_FD_187147 | JGI IMG/M metagenome (GOLD analysis project Ga0209777, IMG submission 187147) | Freshwater lake sediment microbial communities from the University of Notre Dame, USA, for methane emissions studies -HBP12 HB (SPAdes)... | ecosystem: Environmental > Aquatic >...
CCGGCGCCCAAGACCACCAGTCTCAGGGCAGTCATATTCACAGCCATTAACATATTATTGTAAAGATAGCCTGGAGTTTCATTACGCATTACCATCGGAATCAATCCGATGCTGCGCACAAATTCCTCCAATTTGCTGACCATTAGAGCTGCTGTCTTTTCTCCACACATAATATCTACTAGTGGCCCCAGACCGCTGTGAAAATGCATAGCGGCAAACCTTTCCGGATGATTTAAAGCGACCGCAATATCACTAACGGAGAGTGAAGAGGTGTTGGTAGTGATGATAGTCCGGGTGGGACAAATACCTTCGAAATGTGAGTGAACTTTTCTTTTCAATTCCAGATTTTCCGGCACCGATTCGCTGATGATATCGGCATCTTTCGCTGCGAGTGTCGCATTGGTGGTCAGAATGAGTTCATTCAAAGCCTTAGAGTCATCCGGAATATCGGCGACGCCCATCTGCTTGGCAAATTCCACCATTTGTCGGTAGCGAACCTGGACTTCCTCTATTATTTTTTCAGATACATCAAAAAGCGCTACGCTGTAACCTGCTCGTGCCGATTGCAGTGCAATTTGCATCCCCATCGTGCCGGCGCCAATGATACATACTTTTTTAATACCCTTAGCCAACATTTTTCAAATCCTCCGGCATCTATGTTAATCGGGGATTTCCCTTATCAACTCGCAGTGAGCCAATCTCGAACATTTTTGTCCTTTAAACCGATGATAAACCAAGGGCATCCGGTTGTAAAGCCTGTTTATTTAGAGTGCCCCATGACGTCCCCCCTAAAACAGTAGCACCCTGAATTGGAGTTTGACTCTCTATCATTATGTTTTTATCGTAGTTTTAGATGCGATGTGATAAACCCGTCACTGAGAGAATATAATCAAATCCGACTGCACAGCGTTAGGGAATTACCGGCGACCGGCACCGCGGCTATTTTAACCGGGACAACAAAATAAAAAATTTTAGCGTTACCGAGGGCGGGTCAACTCTAGCTTGACTGGATCAAAGAACTACAAGGTTTTATGTTATTCTAGCTTTTTGCAACGCCTGTGTTAGATCGTTAAGCAAGTCTTCCAAGTTTTCAATACCGACAGAATAGCGGACTAAGCCTTCCGGTATTCCGGCCATTAACCTTTCCTCGGGAGTACACTCAACGTGGCTGGTAGTGGACGGCAGCCCGGCGAGCGTTTCTACAGCTCCTAAATTAGCCGCCCGTGAAACGATTTTTAAATTTTCGATAAGCCTAGAAGCAGCTTTTACTCCGCCTTTAACCTCAAAGCTGAGTACGCCGCCAAAACCCCTCATCTGTTTCCGTGCGATTCTGTGGTAGGGATGGGATTTTAATCCGGGATAAAACACCTGTTGAATCTCCTTTCTTTCACTGAGAAACTCAGCAATTGTCTGGGCAGTGGCATTCTGGTGTTTAACGCGCAGCTCAAGAGTTTTCATTCCGCGCATAAGCAGGAATGCAGCGTGGGGGTCAAGACATGGTCCGGCTATTTCTTTGAAATGGAAAATTTCCGAAATCAGCTTGCGTTTGCCGCAGGCAATTCCGCCCATTACATCCCCATGCCCTCCCAGAAACTTGGTAGCACTGTGGATAACGATATCTGCACCGAGCCCAATGGGATTCTGATTAATAGGGGTCGCAAAAGTGTTGTCCACTACGGCGATGGCCCCAATCCGGTGTGCCGCTTTGATGAAACGAGACAGGTCAATTATTTTCAGGGTGGGGTTTGTTGGGCTTTCTAAGTAGACGATATCTGCACCGTTAATAATTTCCTTTTCGATGCTATCAAAATCAGTTGTGTTGCAGATTGTAGCCTTGATTCCATAACGGGGTAAAAATTGTGTTATAAAAAGGAAGGTGCCACCGTAAAGATCTTTAACCGAAACTACTCTATCCCCCGATTTCATCAAGCCCAGTAGCGTGGACGTAATGGCTGCCATTCCAGAAGAAAAAGACACGGCATCTTCCGCCCCTTCCAGAGCCATAAGTTTCTCTTCAAAGGCGCGTACGGTCGGATTAGTGTTGCGCGTGTAAATATACCCGTCATTTTCTTTCAGAGCGACTTTCAACCAGCCTTCCACATCTTCATAACCAAAAGCGCTGGACTGAACGATCGGCACCACCGTTGCCCCAAAGGCAGAGAACTTTTTTTCAGCCGTACGCACGCTTCTGGTGCTAAAACCATTATTCTCTTGTATATTGCGGCTACCGGCAGGCATATAACAACCTCTTTTTAGATTTTTACCCGGAATAAAAGCATATCCAACTTCGCGGACTTCTAAAATACGCTATTTAAGGATAATGCCTTCAATTGACCAGAGTCAAATTTTAACCGCAACACACGCTCGGGATAGAGTCCTGCTGATAATATTGAAGGTTCGACATCAACTTTGTCTTGTCTCCACCAGAAATGCCTTCAAATAAATAGCCCAATTACTCGTTTTATTTAATCCTTAGTTTGTACCATATTAGGTCCATTGATTTATAACCTAATTTTCCTATTTTGGTAAATGTGAAAGTTTAACAATTTATTTGGGATTGTATCTGTGGCACTTTCATGTTTGTAGCTAGTATTACTGAAAGTAAGATTATCATTGCGTTCGTTAAAATTCATCCCAATATTTCGCGTTTCAGGTACAGACCGACTCTCCAATTGCTCCAAAAGGAGATCAATTAGGTAAAGTATAAATTAGTCTTATTTTAGATTCGTGTGATACTCTAAAAATGCAAACCCATTTTGGTGCACACTCAACGAGGTGTAATATAGTTATATTTGTTGGGTAATTTCAACCAAAAACAATGGCTATAATATGCCCTTGTTTACTAACAAAACGTAACTGGTTTATTCATCGCTTGGCAAGACATTCTGTAATATTAGCTCAGTCTGTAATTTGGTATATTGCGATAATGAATAACGTGTTTTTAGATACCAATTTCTTAAACACCAATCGAAACCAAGAACAACGATATTGTGAGCCACCAAATTAGGGTTCTTTACTTTAAAGATACCGTTTTTCATACCTTGTTTTAATATTTCTTCAAAATATGCTACGAATTCCTCTTGAGTTTTCAGTAATGTTTGTCTATCTACATGGGAAAAATGGAGCATTTCTCTGTTACAAAATAAGTTGGCATCTAGTCCGGCATCCAAGAGAATGAAATAATGTTTAATGCTGTTTTTTAACAATATTATCAAATCATTATTTTTTGGGTGACCTACGAGTTTCACGAATTGCTGCATTTCGATAGCAGAATTAGTGGCGATAAGGTGTAAAATATCATCCTTCGCTCCGATGTATCTATAAATACCACCAGTCGCCATATTGCAGGCTTTGGCAATTTCATGTGTCGTAACTCTATCAAACCCTTTACGTAAAAATAACTTTATTGCTTTATTTGTTATTTCTATTCTCTTTTTGTGAATCAGCTCTTCGTTTGTGCCCAAACTTCTTATTTCTGTCAATTTTTAACCTCTTTGGTGTATTTGCTAGGATCACATCATTTCATTTCATTTAACCATAGGTTAATTAGATGAGCAAGCCTTATATAACACCCATATAAGGCTTGCTCTATCGCTAGGAGGTTTAGAGCATCTAGTATCCCATCTTTTTCTTTAATGGTTTATCTAACCAAAGCTCACTGGCAACTCGAGAAAAACGATGCGCACCTGTGTTGTACTCACCGTAGTAGTTTTTAACCCATGGCCATGCATAGGTTAATACAGTAGGTACCGGCATAGGAATGTACGCTGCATAAGCCAAGAGTTCTTGTGACAACTCCTTAAGTGTAGCAACGTTCTTCGACGGGTCAGTTTGGAGAGAGCACGCCGCCAAGGTTGCAGACCACTGTGGATTGTTAATCATTGCCACATTATTTAGCTCAGCTGGGTTAATTATCGCCAAAAGTGTGAGCAATGGATAATTTTGACCATGTCCGATGTAGGTCATGGCTGGATGTGTCTTAGCTCCCCAGGTGGCGTAGAGAGAAGCGTAATCAAGTGTCTGTATATTAACTTTTACACCGATTTTAGCCCAATAAGATGCACAGAGAGTAATGACATCTGACCAAATTGCGTCACTCTGCACGGATATAGTGGTAGTAAATCCAGTCGGAAAACCAGCGTCCTTTAAGAGTTGTATGGCTCGATCTGGATCATATTGAAGCACCAGTTTTGAATCAGCGGGCAGTTGATCAGCTGGAGTGAATTCCGCATCCCCCGGGTTACATGGCATATTAAACAATAACCCCTCACCACCCCAACACGCCTTATTGACTGCATCTTTGTCTATCGCAAGAGCCATAGCTTGCCTGACTCTGATATCGGTAAAAGGTGCCGTATCCACTCTCATAGCTATTTTATTCGAGTCAGTCGAAGGATAAGTAAACAGTTTAATATCATTAACTGTTGCCATCGTTTGTTTGAACGACCAAGGGAGATTCTGACAGATATCAGCCTTACCCGTACGTATGGCTGCCGCTCGCGTGGCTTGGTCATTGATAATTGGCATTTGAAGCTTGTCGATAAAAGGCAGATTATATGTTTTCCCGTCAATGGTGGCAGTTCTCCAGTAATTTGGGTTCTTCAGGTACGTTGCTCCAGACCCCTGGACATAGTCTGATAACAAAAACGGCCCTGTTCCACAAAAGTTTTTCCAGTTACTAGCACCGGCAGTTACCATCTCTTGTGGATATACGGGGAAGTAATAGCCTTCCATAATGTACCACATGTAGTTGGCTTCAAAATACGCGAGGTTTATCTGGACAGTGTATTTATCAACCTTTACGACACCAATAAATGGTTTGTACCGGGCTACATTAACCTTGGGGCTCGTAAGTTGTCGAGTCCATGAATACACTACATCGTCAGCGGTCATCTCTCGGGCGGACATCACTCCGGATTTAGCTTGCCAATAAATGCCCTGGCGCAACTTAATTATTATTGTATTCGAATCTTTCACTACCCAGCTTTCTGCGAGGGTGCCAGTGGTAAATTTAGCGGGAACAGATGTCATGTTATTGAAAGCATATTGATTCGTACCTCGGGGGCCATAAGATAGGTCTCCGTCAACCATCTCCTCCTGAACGAAGCATCCCCAAAGTTCAGTGAGGTAACTGAAATCCGCCGGATCCCAAGTCGTCGGTGGATATAGAGAACCTTGGTGTATCAGAGTCAAAGTCCCACCATATTGTGGCTCTGTCGCAGATAACGCCGATGTTGTCGCAGTAGTTGGCGTTGTTGGTGTAGTTGTTTTCGATGCTGTCGTAGTTGTTGAGGTATTTGTAGTCCCACTAATAACGCCAGTAACTACTGTAGTACCAGGTGTAGTCGTCTTCGAAGTACATGCTGGAAGAAGTACTGACAATATTAACAAAGATATTGTTAATATAATTAGCTTACTTTTCACCGTTTACTCCTTTTTAAAAATGTTATTTAATTCCTGCTAGCGGTACAACATTGTGTTTTAATTAATTGTCACCTCCTATTTCAGTCAATTTTAAATTTATATTTATTGCCGTTTAACCTCAACACCATATCGACCGACACCACCTCGCAACCTCGGGTCGAGTAGATCTCGAACAGTGTCGCCAAACATATTAATACTGTAAACTGTTAGAGCTAAAGCTAATCCTGGCCATATTGCTATCCAAGGAGCCATAAACATATATTGGCGGCCAGCACCAGATAGCATACCACCCCAACTTGCAGTAGGTGGCGGTATGCCAAAACCCAAAAAACTTAAGCTGGCTTCGGTCATAATAACCGCGGGTACTCTAACGGAAAACAAGACAATAATTGTTGATAATACGTTCGGTAAAATATGCCTCATGAGTAATTTCCAGGTTGGAGTTCCAATAGCCCGAGCTGCCTCTACGTATACATTCTCTTTTATTGAAATCACCGCACTTCTAACTATTCTCGAACCAGTAATTCCATATGCGAGTCCTAGTACCAAAATTACCTGTAGAAGCCCAGGTCCAATAATGGATATCAGAACAATAAGTAAAATAATACCCGGGAAACCCATCCAAGCATCAACAAACCTCTGGATGATCATATCTAACCAACCACCAATAAAACCGGATATCAATCCAATTAGTGTGGAGATAATGATGGAAAATAGTGTCGCAGCAAATCCAACTGTAATTGAAATTCGCGCGCCATATATGACGCGACTTAAAAGGTCACGCCCAAGATTGTCAGTACCGAGGAGGTGAGTTGTTGATGGAGGACTCAGGGCGATCATCGGGTTAGTCTCGTTCATACCGTAAGGCGCTAAAAAATTAGCAAAAATGGCGGTGATAACAAGAACGAGTATGATAATTAGACTGAATGTTCCGAGCGGTTTTTCTTTCACCAATCTTTTAATGAAACGAATGACTGGATGTCGCTTTTCGATAGGAGCATTTTGATCATTATCGTTTTCTTTTTTTAAATTAGTCTCCAGTATCATCCTGATTTCACCTATACCTGATTCTCGGATCAAAATATCCATAAGTTAGATCGATTCCTAAATTGATAAATTGAATTGATGCTCCAATTAGAAGCAAAATGCCGGCGACAATAGTGTAATCTCTCTGCGACACGCTATCTAAGAGAAGAGAGCCAATACCCGGTAGAATGAAAATTCGCTCAATAATCACGGTCCCACCTAACAATACTGGCAGTTGTATTCCGACAAGTGTGATTATAGGTATTAAAACATTCTTGAAGGCGTGCCTCAGAACAACCTCTTTTTCTTTCAGCCCCTTTGCCCAGGCTGTTCTAATATAGTCATTTCTCATAACATCGAGCATCATTGTCCGCGTCATTCTCATCATGACGCCAGCAAATCCCATTCCCAAAATAATCGATGGGATGATGAATTGGCCCAGGTTCTTGATAGGATTTTCGTTGAAAGGAGTCACGCTCATTGGAGGCGACCACTTCCACCAAAGAGACGGGAAAACTACTACTAATGTTGCTAACCAGAAATCAGGGATTGCGATACAGAAAATTGCCACGCTTCTCCCAATATAATCGTTTATTGTGTCTTGCCTAATTGCAGAGTAAACCCCGATTGGAATTGAAATAATAAGGGCTACAATTAATGCAAGAACGGCGAGCTCAAAAGTAACTGAGAGCCGAGAAGAGATATACTGGATGACAGGGGTTCCCGACCAAAGAGATTTTCCGAGATCTCCTCGGCTTATTATTGCCCAGAGCCATCTTCCATATTGAGTGTACACGGGTACATCGAACCCAAGACTATGGTTTATTGAAGCTATAGTTGCACCCGATATTTGGGAATGCTCGGCTAACATAATATCGACAATATTGCCGGGGATAACTCTGATAGAGAAGAACACAATCAAAGTGACTATTAGCATGGTTGGGATCATGAGAATGAGTCTACGTACAATATAATTTTTCATTAATGTTCTCTTTAACAATTCTCTGTTTATTAATTAACCGGTTCTGCTCCCCAATTGCCAAATTACCATCTCGAAGACTTCTTTCATGGCATCAAAAGGTGGGGTTCAACACACGTAGACCATTGCCAGCAATCTTTTTAAACTCAAATAACACCTGATATTCAATTTCTTCTACCACCCATATTCCCAATTATTGAAACCCTTACGGTTTGATTTTGTGGTCCTTCAAATTGGCCATTTCTTCCCAGGCATACCCAAGTTCAAGCAACGTTTCTTGGTATGTTGACTAAACTCTGGAACATTGGTAACGGAACTGCAATGACTGGGGAAATATCTACCACCTTGATACCACTTAAAACACTTTTCATCTCATTGTTACATGTTTAACATGAATGATTAATCATTCCCAAAATTGCCCGAATTATAATGCATTAATTTTAGTTTGTCAATAGGTTAGTTAAAATGAAATGATCGCATTCCGATGCAAATGAGGATACTTGACAAGATGTTAAAATGTTTTTATAATCTGTTAGATTCTTGAGTGACTAGTCATTCAAGAATCTAACTAAAACAGTTAAGAGTATGATAAGGGACTTTTATCAGAGGAGAGCAATATGGATTCAATAGAAAAAATCGGTGAAGAGTTAAAAAAGAGGCTTAATCGGCCTGATGATGTGTTTCTCCCGCTTATCGTTAAGAGACTTGTTCAAACCGAAGAAGAAGCAAACGTGATCCTCGAATTGCCCTTACCATCTGAAGATATTGCTAAGAAATTAAATATCCCCAAAGAGAAGGTGGATGAGATCATACAAGAAAAATTTGAGATGGGGTTAATATTCCCAACTAAGCACGGTTGGCAGTTAGGTCATTCATTAGTCCAATTTCGCGAATCAACCTGTGCCATGAATCCCAAATTTGAGGAGAAGATCGGTAAAGAATTTTTCATTCTTCAAAAAGCGTGGAGTGACAGTGAGATTTACCCCGATTATGTCCGGAAATTTATGGCGCAAAAAATCAAATCTAACAGATGTGTACCTGACTGGTTAGCGATAAAAGACAACCCTGATCGAATCCCGGCTGAATCCTTGCCCGATATATTAGAAAGGGCTTCTAAACTGGAGGGAATGGGCAATATCGCTGCCGTCTGGTGCTGTTGCAGAAGGTGGAATAATAAAGGTAATGAGCAGGTCTGTATCCAAATGGGGAGAGCTGCCGATTACGCAATCAAGAGAGGCAATGGTAAAAAATTAACTGTCGACCAAGCATTAGAAATATGTTTGGAACAAGAAAAAAAAGGTTCCGCCCATCTCTCGGTTGGGAACCTCAAAACAATACCCGTTGGTATTTTTTGGATGGTTTGTAATTGCGCTAAGGGGTCGTGTGGTGACATAGTCAGTGCAGACCAAGCTAATGTCCCTTATACTACGATAACTTCACCCAGTAGGTATAGAGCATTTGTTGATATCGAGAAGTGCTCGGCCTGTCAAACCTGTGTGACCCGGTGCAACTTTAAGGCGGTTAGCCTGAAACAATACTCAGGAATGAAAAAATGGAAGTCGTATACCGACCCCGAAGCTTGTATGGGATGCGGTTCCTGCACATTAACCTGTCCCACTGGGGCTCGAACTTTAAAAATAGTCCGTGGTCCCGAACATATTCCTGATGACGAAACTGTCTCAGATTTTAATTATTCAATCCCCAACCTCCATAGCGGGGGTAAGGATTAATAACGGAGCACAAAATGGGCGTATTTCATTGTCCTTTTGGATGCCCTTTTTACGACGATGAATCGTGCATTGATTGCGGACTCTGCTTGGCCACAACCCAGGACGAAATGATTGAGGCATCGAAAAAAGTAAGGGAGTATTTAAAAACGCACGTAAAAAATAAAGGATTAAGTAAAAAAATCATCGTGTGTGGTAAAGGTGGCGTTGGCAAAAGCACAATGGTTGTTCTAATTGCACGGGCTATTGTTAATGAAGGCTATTACGCTATGGTGCTTGATACAGATGAATCAAATCCCGGTTTATACCGGCTTTTCCAGATAGAAACTCCTCCAAAACCATTAATTACATTACTTAGTAGGTTTGGGAATGGAGGAATGCAACCTGATAATTGGTTGAAACGCGACAAAATTCTAATAGAGGATATACCGCAAGAGTACGTCTCAAGCCAACAAGGATTTCGGTTCTTGATGACTGGAAAGATAGAGAATCCTTTTCAGGGCTGCGCCTGTTCGATGGCGGATATTACACGCGATCTAATTGGAAACCTGGTACTTCAGGAGAAGGAAACAATTTTGGTTGACAGTGAGGCTGGCGTTGAGAGTTTCGGCCGTGGTGTGGAAAGGAATGCGGATACGATCCTAATTATAGTTGAACCTTCTTTTGAGTCTATGGCACTCGCCGGGAAAATAAACTATATGGCCGAGGGTATGGGTATTCAAAAAGTTTGGGCGATCCTCAATAAAGTGCCTTCAATAGACGTCGAACAAAAAATGACTACCGAACTTGCCAAGAATAATCTAAGGACTATAGGGACCGTATACATTGACCCAACGATAATTTCATCGAGTTTTGTTGGGTCAGTCCCAACCACATCGAAAGCCCAGGAGCAGATCATCACAATAGTACGAAAACTATTCACGATTCAGTAATAACCAGATACATAAAAATAATAAATTGCAGGTGATTTATGAGAAATCAAGTGTTTTTAGATAAAGAAATCGGATTTAAATTTACTACCAAAGAAAAAACGATTACTACTACAGACCTGCTCACCTACTACAACTTACTAGAACAAAAAGAAGATTTGTTTATTTCCGAGACCTTTGCAAAATCAACCACCATGAATTTTAAAGGCAAGATCGTTTCTGGTTTTTTCCTAATTGGCGTAATGTTTGCTGAATTGGATGTCCCGACGTTAGGCGGAGGATACACTTTTAATGCAGTGTTAATGGAAATGACCGATATTAAATTTATGTCCCCAGCATATGAAGGAGATGATTTAAGAGTCAGTGGGGAACTCATTGACAAAAGAACAACCTCAAAAGGTCATGTTGTGGTCAAATGGCGCTGGACATTAATCAATCAAAACGATGAAGCAATCGTCACAGGGGTAAACACTGAGTTATTTTCGAAAGATTTACAATTTTCCTAAAAATTCTTAAAACTTTGAGAGAACACAATCTGGCTAATTCCGAAAATTTTAACAAATATTAATTAGGAGAAAATATGGCACCAAGAGAAGTTGTTTTTGTAGATGGTACGAGACTCCCCTTCGGCAGAATGGGTGGCACGCTGCGCGACATGTTCGCCTCACAGATGGGCGCCCTAGCCTTAAAAGGACTGCTCGATAAAACCAAAATTACAGAAAAAGCCAAGGTTGACTGTGTGTTTGCCGGGACCGCCTCCGGCTGTTCCCGTTCACCGAATCCAGCCCGTTGGATCACCCTGGCCGCCGGTTTACCCAAAGAAACATCGGCATCCTACATCGAAATGCAGTGCGGTTCTGCGATCGACGGCATTAACCATGCAGCCTGGAAAATTCTTGCTAACAACGCCGATATTATCATTGCCGGCGGTATGGAATCCTACAGCCAGATGTTTGCCAAGTTTTCCATGTCCACCCAGCCTTACAAATTAATCCCACCGGCCGCTTTAGAAAGCATGGGTTCACCTCATAAAGAAGATTGCATAAGCATGGGTATGACGGCGGAAAATCTCCAGGTCATATACAACATTCCGCGCGAAGCTTCCGATGAATTCGCTTACCAGAGCCAGATGAGAACCAAGATGGCGATGGACAACAACTATTTTAAAGATGAAATCGTCCCCGTCCTCATTAAAGGCGATAGAAAGACCCCGGATAAGTGGTTTGACAAGGACGAGCATCCGCGTCCCGATACCACCTTAGAAGCCCTGGCGAAACTTCCACCTGCGTTCAAACCCGGTGGCACGGTAACAGCCGGTAATTCCTCCGGACAAAATGACGGAGCCTCGTTCGTTTTAATGATGACCCTTGAAAAAACCAAAGAGTTTGGTTACACCCCGATGGCGAAATGGCTCGCTGGTGGCGATTATGGCGTGGATCCCAAGATTATGGGTATCGGCCCTGCTTATGCCATCCCGCTTGCCCTCAAACGGGCTGGTTTAAAACTTTCCCAGATGGACCACATGGAATGCAACGAAGCCTTCGCGGTACAAAACCTGGCAGTTATCGCCGAACTCGAAAAGCAGACTGGTGAAAAAGTGAACCGCGCGAAATGGAATCCACTGGGTGGCGCTATTTCCTACGGACATCCCAATGGCGCTTCGGGCGGCAGAATCTGTATGTTCACCTTCCGCCATTTAGCCCGCACCGGCGGCAGATATGGATTCTTCAGCTCATGCTGCGGCGGTGGCTTGGGTGTTGCCACAGTTATTGAAAATTTACAGGGATAACCCAACACATTTTTATATGGTCTAAAAATAAATGTAGGAGAGTTGCAATATGGACACATATCCTTGGTGGAACGAAGCACAAAAGCAACTGGCAAAAGATACAAGGAAAGTTGTGGATGAAATTTTAATTCCTATGGCGGAAAGAGACGCATGGAAAAAGGAATACCCATGGGATGCAGTAAAAGTGATGGCTGAGCGGGGATGGTTTGGAGCCCAAATACCCGCAAAATATGGCGGTAGGGCTGAGGAATGGGGAGTGACTGGAGCAGCCATTATCCTGGAAGAAGCTACGCGTGCAGGTGAGTTACAATTACCACTTGGACCAACAATGTTTGGGGGCGTACACCAAATCTTGCATGACGGGACCGAGAAGCAGAGGATCAAATATTTACCATTGATTGCACAGGGCAAAAAAATGGGTGCAATTACGATGACTGAACCCTATGCTGGGTCAGACATCGCTGCCATCGAAACAACAGCCAAACGTGATGGGAACTATTATATTATCAACGGGAAGAAAAGATTCCAAACAAACATGGCTGCCGCTGATGTCTATATGACTTATGTTAAAACCAGTGAAGACCCGGCAGATAGAGCAAAATACCATCATCTGACAGCTTTTATCATCGAAAAGGGGGTGTCTGGTTTCTCCGTTGAGAAGATAAATGAAATCATGGCTTACGATGGAGCGTATAACGGCTATTTGAGCTTTGATAATTGTAAAGTACCGGTGGATAATCGTATTGGCGAGGAGGGGGAAGGCTGGCGCATCATGATGAGCGGGCTCAATGTGGAAAGAATTCTGAACGCGGCGCCCACTCTGGGCATTATTAGAGAGGCAATGAGATACGCCCTGCAACACATGAACCGCCGTGTTCAATTCAACGCTCCGACCGGTGATATTCCAATTAATCAATTCAAGATGGCCGACATGATATGGAAATTAAAAATGGCACGGTTAATGACTTATTATGCCGCCTATTGCTGCGACCTTGGTCGTGATGTCCCGATCGAAGCCGCAGTCTCTAAGATGTACGCTACGGATGAGGCTCTTAACATTACTTCAGAATCTATTCAGATCATGGGTGGCAACGGAGCAATGCGTTTTTACCCAGTTGAGAGGTTGATGAGGGATGCTAAGGTATCACAAATTGCGGCTGGAACCAATGAAGTGCTAAGACTACTCATTTACCGCATGGGCACCAAAGAAATGAAGGATGACTTGAAGGCTCCGAGGAGAATGGTAGATCCTGAACTCAAAGTCCCAATGCCGGCTGGCAAAGCGGTACCGAGAAAGAAAGCCATCAATGAAACTGACGTCCAGGCGGTTCTGGCAGAGAACTATCGAATCAACCCTGGGTTACACATGACATTAGAGGATATCAAAGAAGAATTGGAGATTGATGATACCGACCTGAATAAGTATTTACAATCATTGGAAGGCAAAGGATCGATAAAATTGTATCGTGACAAGCGTGGGACGGTCACTATGGCGCGGATTACCTTCGAAGGATTGTCAGAGGCCAATCCACCTGAATATTACCGGTATATACCTTCGTGGGTTAATATCAAAGATGTATTCTAGACGAATCATGAATTTATTAATCCTTTTTAGAAATTAAGTAAAATGTGGCTCAAACATAAAGGGGGTGAATCATGAGGACAAAAGAACAATATGTAAAAGATTTAGCCAAGTTGAAACGGAACCTCTACTTTAATGGTGAAAAGATTAGCCGGGTCGATGAAGTGCAGATGAACTGCATTAACACCATGGGGACTACTTTTGAAGAAGCCGCGAAACCCGAAAATCAAGAATTGTGCACGGCAATTTCCCATCTAACCGGGCAAAGGATCAACCGTTTTACCCATATCCATCAAAGCACGGACGATCTCCACAAGAAGCAAGACATGACCCGCATGTTATGCCAGAAAGTGGGCGGCTGCATCGAACGCTGTATGGGAATAGACGGAACAAACGCTGTTTATAATGCATCGTACGAAGCGGATAAATCCAACAAAGGTGCTACCGAGTATCATAAGAATTTCAAGAAATGGTTAACCCGTTTCCAGAATGAAGATCTTGTGGCAGCCTGTGCCCAAACGGATGTCAAGGGCGACCGGATGCTGAGGCCTGCTGAGCAACCGGACCCGGATGTCTATTTACACATTAAGGAACGGTTGAAAGACGGGATTGTGGTTAGCGGTTGCAAATTACATATTTCCGAAGCTTCAGTATCCGATGAAATCCTTGTAGTACCCACGCGTTCATTACGTCCAGAGGATAAAGACTATGCTGTTTCGTTTGCCGTGCCAGCTGATTGGGACGGGGTAAAACTGGTAGCTACAATCCATAATTATCGTCAAAGGGAGATATTCAAACGCGGTTTCATGCCGGCTGCTACAGATTCCTATATTATCTTTGATAATTGTTTTATCCCTTGGGAAAGAGTTTTTCTGGCAGGCGAATGGGAACACGGCGGGACGCTCGCCCTGCTGTTTGCCCTGTTTCACCGCCATTCTTATTCAGGTTGCAAACCTGCATTGGGTGATGTCCTGCTTGGGGCAGCGGCACTGGCTGCAGAGGTCAACAACATTGCCAAAGCTGAACATGTTCGTGCATTATTAGCAGAAATAATCACCACCTCCGAGCTCGGATATGCGGCGGGATACACTGCTTCTGACCTCGGGAAACCGGAGGTCTTTATGCCTAGAGTTGGTTTTGTGCCTTACGGTCCGGGTTCTTACATACCCAACTCGATTTATTGCAACGTCGGACGCTGCTTGTCCGGGGAGTCAGTATATCGTGAACTAGAGATATTATGCGCAATATCCGGCGGAGCCCCGGCAACCTTCCCCCATGAAAGAGATTTTACCAATCCGGAAACCAAAGACCTGCTACTCAAATATACCAAACGAAATTCTAAGATGTCGGTAGAAGATCAGGCGCAAGTATGGCGTTACTTAGGTGATACGCTTTGTTCCTCTTTTGGCGGTATTTTAACCATGGGTAATTATCACGGTGGTGGCTCACCTGTTATGGAACAAATTGCCATTACTACCCAATACAACATTGATGCCCGAAAAAAATTGGTGCGATATATCGCAGGTTTGAGTGGTGGTGATCGTGATGTATTTACAAAAAAATAGTACCTAATTTCTCCTTTTTTCTCTTTCCTCCTATTGGAAAAGGGGCAGGAAATCCTGAGTCGTGGCAGGATATTCTGCCTTTTTTCCATTACTAACGATTGATTAGACCAAGACACCAACAGTAGTTTTAATCCAACGAAGCCGCGTTTCAGAGGGAGAGAGGGCCTCCCCCGCCTCCACCAAAAAACACTCTGCTCAAAGTGTACTACTTTGAAAACATAAATATCATACTACCCCTAGGGAACTTGATCGTCCATCATCTGACCATATGACTCTGGACTATATTGTACTCGGTCATTTTTATCACTTCTCAATTACTTCAGAGTTACTTCAGTCTAGCTTCAGGACTAAAGTAAAATTTCCTTCATGTCTGAAGTAAAAAGTTTATCTTCAGTGCCCGCTAACGTAACAGGTCATATTCACAGTAAATTTCACATTTCACACTTTGTGAATTTCACATTCACACTAGCTAGTAAGTGTGAACTCAGTGTGAACGCTGTGAACTGTGAACTGTGAACACTGTGAAACAATAAATGTAGCCCGATTGACCGCAAACCAACCACAATAAATGGGAGCATCAGGAGAACCTACCCAAGGGACGCCAGGTCCAGCCAAACCGATTTCTTACCTATCAAAACAACAGGGGACTGTTTTGGTTCAGTCCGCTTGGCTATCTATGCTCAGTTAAAGATGTTATCTCTTCAATTTGCCTTTTGTGTATGATTTTCAATTCGTTCAAATGGGTTAAAAGGGTTTTGGTATCACCGTGTTGGACGACTTTAAATGACCAATCTCTCTTTGTTGACGCTCCAGAGATTGCATTGCATATATTCTGCAATTCTTTCAACATTTTCTTACAGTCACCGTAGAACACCGGCCTTTTCTCAACTGTATCATCAATATCCCAGTGGGCTTCCCAGTTAATAACCTATGGATAAACGAAGTTAGTTTCATTGTGCCCAGTGAGGCTATTTGGTTGCAACGAAGACACTTCTCTAAAAGTGTATTACTATGAACACATAAATCTCATGCCAGTAAACACTAAATTGCTCCTCTAATCATGTGAGTATGATCATTAGCATAACTGTTTATAATAATCTGTATTGACAAATATTATATTCAGTGGTAGTGTAGTTATGAGGAACAGCAAAAGGAGGAAAACGAGATGGATATTCCACGGGATACACAAGAAATGCTGAAAAGATATTTAATCAACGCCAGTCCTTTCCTTTGGGGCGTGGTAGAAGGTAGAAATAAAAAGCACCGTTTAGAGAAACTCAGGGAGCTTGATTTTCTCAGTTCATATACTAAGGGCAGCAACCCTACGTACAGTCAAATTAACCAGGAATTGTTGGTTGAATTGGGTATTGAGGGGATTTTCAATAACATTATCATCCCGAAAATTCGTAATCGTATCAAACCAGATGTAATAAAATATTTCAGACGCTGCTGGGAACAAGGCAGAACACCAGAAATTAACTATCTCGTAGAAAATAAACTCTACAACACCGGTATATATATAACCTGGGGAGTGGGGGAGGATGACCCGGAAGAGCCAGCTTATATCTTCCTACAAATAAATGAACAAAAGGGCTTTGTGGAGCGGTGGACCGTCTTTGCCGGGCTATGGTTTGAAATAATCGAACCGTTGATAGAAACAGAACTCCATAAGTAGTATCGTACCTCTGCGACAATAACATCGTTTCCACTTTTCAAGTGTACGACGACTTGTGGCGAAGAGAAACCGGAACGATCAATGTGCGATCGCCAAGGACAGAGGTAACAGCACGGAGGAGGGTCTAGTGGCAACAGGAGTACATTACACAAATAAAGAGTGGAAGACGACGGCGAATACCAAATTACTTAGGGTTCGGCTTTACTCAAGGGTCAGCACGACTGAACAAGCAGTTGAAGGCGTATCAATCGAAAACCAGCTTGCCCAATTGAAGGTGTTTGCTGCCAGCCAAAACTGGCAGGTTACCGGTGAGGATGTCGATGCCGGGTACAGCGGTGGTGACGACAACCGACCCGGACTACGACACTTGTTGCTGGACGCGAAAAGGGGAGAGTTTAATATCATCGCTGTTGCCAAACTAGACAGGTTTTTTCGTAACTTGAGGCTATTACTAAACTACCTCCACGAATTCGAACTGCTCGGCATCAAGTTTGTTTCGGTTGGCGAAATGCTCGATACTTCCACGCCTTACGGTAAATTTGCCGTTCAAATCATGGGCGTGATTGCCGAGTTTGAACGAGGCCGAATCGGAGAGAGAATTCGCGAAGGCAGGGCCTACCGAACGTCCCAGGGAAAATGGACTTCAGGGCAGACCCCATACGGGTATAAATGGCTGCCGAAAGAGCAGCGATGGGAGATCATCGAAGCAGAAGCCAAGATCGTCCAGTACATCTACCATATTTATCATGAAGAAAAATTAGGAACACAACACATCCACGAACGGCTCAATAAAGAAGGCTTGCGGACCCGGGAAGGTTTTCTGTGGTATTACAGTTTCGTATTATCGATTTTATCTAATCCGGCATATAAAGGTGTACACAAGAAGGGATTTGTGATGCCAGTGATAATAGACCCAGACACTTGGAGCAAGGTGGAGCAGCAACGGCATAATGCCCGGCAAATAAGAGGTGAGCCTCATAATTGGCTGCTGCAGGGGATATGTGTTTGTGGCATCTGCGGTCACAAACTAAAATGTGAGAAAAAGAAAGGAAAACAACCCCGGTACTATGTGTGCGGTGGGAGATATAAGGTGCACCACCCTGATGGGAGCCCGACTTGTACTCTCCCTTATATAAGGGCAGACCAACTGGAAGCGAAGGTGTGGAATACGTTGAAGCAGGTTTTCGCTGACCCCGCTAAGTTGAAAGTATATTCGAATAAAGCTCTGGCTGAACTTGAAATCAGGCGAGCTCAAATCGGAGAAGGTTTTCTTGAGATAGAAAAAGGAATCGCTGCGGTCAAGAAAAAAGAAGAACGGCTGGGTATGGCTTACACTGACGGCACAATATTCGAGAGTGTCTACAAAACAAAGTTGAATCAGTTAAGAAAGCAAGAAGCGGATCTGGTACAACGCCAAAACAATCTTGACCCCACTGAGATGATTGAAATAACAGAACTCGGTCAGAGAATAAAAGCCGTCGAGGATCTTCTAAAGAAAGGTAAAATCAGGTTGACTGACCTCGGCTTCTTTGCTTCTGACGGCGATAAATATGTTCCCCTCGGTTTTAACCCCTGGCCGGAAACTCACGGCAAGATGGCGATTGGCGAACCGGCGGAGTGGGACACAGTTATGGTCGATGTAGAAACTGGGATAACTGTGAAATCAAACCTACCGCCCGGTTTTACGAATCTCGATATTCCAGCTGCCGAGAAGGGGCAACGCGTCATGGCTAATTGGAGGGAACTATTACGATTCTTGAATATTAAAGTCATTGTATATCTTGACCATACGGAAATTAGAGGAGCTATTCCACCTCAGTTCTTTGAAAACTCAGTCCACGAAACCGAGGGTGCTCCGATTATCTCTTCCGTAGAGGGCTAAGGGTGCGGGTCATCACATTGTTACACTCATGTGTTAATAGGAATCAACTCAATACAAGTGATACCGATAATGATAACTAAACCGACTGTAATAACCTGCTTAATTCCACATACGAACCCGTAGGATCGAATAGGTCCAGCTTGAGCAGCCGGCATTTATTAATCATTATTAATTGTTCTTTAGATAGACGCAGATATTTTACTATTTCAGTTAATTCTAATTCGGGAAGACGATAGGCGAGTAGCGCGAGGTAAGCGTCCGATGGGATATGATGCCCCTTACCTGTTTCTCTAATCCTTTTGAACATGCTTTCAATCCATTTATCAGTTCTAAGGGCGGGATGAACAGAATTTAGGACTCTAAAGCGATCCAGGCGAAGTAAGGTTTTTTCCGGTTCTTTTTCCTGTAACACCATCATCAGTTCGTGGCGCAGTCGAAAACCACCGACAGATAACAGCATTTTAATATCTCTTCTTAGGAACATTTTAGTATCCGATTCGATTGTAAACCCCAGACGTTGTTCGTAACGGAAAGCCCTCCAGATGCGGGTTGCATCGTCTGTAAAACTATTAGGGTGCAATACTCTGATAATATGATTTTCGAGGTCTTCTACCCCGTCGTATAAATCGATCAGTTCGCCATAACGCTTTTTATTTAAATCGATCGCCATGGCATTGATGGTAAAATCCCGCCGGAAGAGGTCTGTCTCCAACGTGCCCGGTTTGACAGTTGGTAGAGCGCCTGGTCTTTCGTATGTCTCTTCACGTAGCATCGCAAAATCGATGCTCCATTTTCCCATTTTGACAGTCGCAGTATTGAAGAGCGCGTGAGTTATTATTTTCCCACCGGTTTGCGCGGCGAATTTTTCCGCCAGGATAATCGCATTACCGTCAACTGCCAGGTCTATGTCATAATACGGCGCTTTGAGTAGGAGATCGCGCACTGCTCCGCCGACCAAATAAACATTCTGGTTTGATAGATCGCCAATCGCGGCCGCTTGATTTACTAAATCAAACAAATCGGATGGTAGTGTGTTTTTAATATCTTCGTACAAATTCATATTGTCATTCTATTTACCAATTTGTGTTTTTATCTTACCACAATCTTCACTCGACCTATCAACCCCGTCGGTTAAGATCGCTTTCGTTTGTAACAATTCGCGTAAATTCTTGTCAGTCACCCGTGGCTGCTGATATACTAAACAAGGACATATGACAACTAAAACTATCGCCTACGAGACCGTCATCGGGCTGGAAGTCCACGCGCAATTATCGACGAAGAGCAAAATGTTCTGCAGTTGCAGCGCGGATTATGCCAACACCGCTCCCAACACCCACGTCTGCCCCGTTTGTCTGGGTATGCCTGGCGTATTGCCGGTAATTAACAAACGAGCCGTGGAATTAACCATGATGACCGCTCTGGCTTTAAATTGCACCATCAATGAATATACGAAATTCGATCGTAAGAATTATTGCTATCCTGACCTGATGAAAGGCTACCAGATCTCACAATTCGATACGCCCATCAGTGTCAGGGGTTTTCTGAACATTGAGGCTGACGGCCAGAAAAAAAAAGCGGGCATCACCCGCGTACATCTTGAAGAGGATGTTGCCAAACTAATCCACCGGGTTGGTTTTGATGGTGTTTCTTACAGTTTGATGGACGTGAACCGGAGCGGGGTGCCTCTCATGGAAATCGTGGGAGAACCGGATCTACGTTCACCCGAAGAGGCTCGCCAATATTTGATGAAATTACACACTATTTTGCAATATGTCGGCGTGTCTACCGCAAACATGGAAGAGGGTAGTTTCCGCTGCGATGCCAATATCAGCATCAGACCTGTTGGTACCACGCAATTACTTGCCAAAGTAGAAGTTAAAAATATGAACAGTTTCCGGGCGGTTTTTCGGGCGCTAGAATATGAAGCAAACCGTCAGCGCGAAACATTGGAAAACGGTGAGAGACTGGTACAAGAGACTCGTGGTTGGGTGGAAGAAGAAGGTAAAACAGTTTCCCAGCGTAGCAAAGAATTTGCTCACGATTACCGTTATTTTCCGGAACCGGATCTGCCGCCGATGAATATCAGCCGCCAATGGGTAGAAAAAATTAGCGCAGAACTACCCGAATTGCCGGAAACCAGACGTGATCGCTTTATGTCGGAGTATGGCTTACCTCTCTACGATGCCAATTTATTAACGGCCACCAAAACGATGGCCGAGTTTTTCGAAGCTTGTGCGGAGACCGGAAAACCGGAAAACTTGAGCTTGCTGTTACGCGCTAAACAAATCAGCAACTGGCTTTTAGGTGAATTCAGCCGGTTATGTAACGCCACCGCCACCGAAGTAGACAAAACTAAAATCACTCCCGAAATGTTGGGAGAACTCATCGGCCTGACACAGAAGGGTGCTATCAGCGGTCCGGCGGCTAAGCAGGTATTTGAAACGATGTTCTTCACCGGCAAATCTGCGAACACTATCGTTATTGAATCGGGATTGAGTCAAATCAGCTCCACCTGCGAGCTTGAAAATATCGCTGCTAAAATCATCGCTGACAATCCTCAGGCGGTAAAAGATTACAAAGCCGGAAAAGAAACCGCACTAAAGTTTCTGATAGGCCAGATGATGCGTGTTTCTAAAGGGCGAGCCAATCCACAAATTACTACTGAATTATTAAAAAATAAACTAGAGGGAAAATAAAATGCAGACCGCGTTGAACATTATCCAAATGGTTCTTTCCGTTGTGTTAATAATCGTGATTCTATTACAAGTTAAAGGCGGTTCCGGACTGGGCGGTATTTTTGGGGGCAGCGAATCCGTTTACAGGACCAAACGCGGTGTGGAGAAATGGCTTTTCTGGGCAACCATCATCATCTCTGTGCTCTTTGTGCTGTCATCTATCGCTAGTATTGTTCTGGCTTAATTTATCAAATTAAACCCCTAACCATCTATTATCCGATAGTATGGATGGCGTTAGCAGGTTGTAAGATGATCGGGTACTACCGCTAGTTGACTTTGAACACGCCATTCTACAGGAGGCATACCATGACACTAAAAGGTTTTCTGGGTATTATCAGAGCGCCGTTTCTGCTCCTGGCGGCGATTCTCGGGTTTCTCGGAGCCAGTATTGCCTGGTACGAATCGCGCGAGTTCGGTACCGGCTTCAATCTGGGGTACGCCTTCCTGGCCGGTTTCGGCTTACTCGTGGCGCATATCAGTGTCAACGTTTGGAACGAATGGTTCGATTTCCGCAGTAAGGTAGACCTCAGGACCGTCAAGACCCCTTTCAGCGGTGGCAGCGGGGCATTACCCGGTGGTTTGATTACTGCTAACCAAACATTATGGGTCGGAATCATCAGCTTGTTAATTATTATCCCCATCGGGGTATTTTTCACTTTGATAGTGGACTGGTGGTTACTGCCTTTGTTACTCATCGCAGTGGCTTGCATATTACTCTACACTCCTTTTATATTAAAAATGGGTTACCCGGAATGGGCGCCGGGTATTGGTCTCGGGATTCTACCGGTGTTGGGCGCTTATTTCGTGCACACCGGCCAATATACTGTTTCTGTGCTTATTGCCTCCGTGCCTTCCGGGATTCTGGTACACAACCTTTTACTGCTCAACGAATTACCGGATGCCGAAGCTGATAAGACGGTAGGCCGCCGCACCCTGCCGATAATAATCGGCAAAAAAAACGCGGCAATTATCTTTTCGACTCTGATGATCGTAATGTATCTGTGGATTATCGGCGCAGTCATCACAGATGATATGCCGGTCTGGACATTACTTGGCGTTCTGACACTACCGTTGGGGTACAAAACCATTACCGGCGCATTTAAATATGATGAAATGCCCAAATTCGTTCCGGCACAGGCCAGTAATGTCATTGTCGTCCTGTTGACGCAACTTTTGCTGGGTATCGGCTTCATTCTGGCGGGAATTTTCTAAACCGGGGTTATTATTGGTAGAACCTAACAGTCAACCGAAGGAAAAACCACTCTATCGTATTTTTACGGCGGTGTCTCCCCGTTATGATCTCGTAAACCGGGTTTTCACATTGGGGATGGATGATGGTTGGCGAAAGCGAGCTGCGGTTTATTGTTTAAAAACAAACCCGCAAAAAGTCCTCGATCTTTGCTGCGGTACCGGCGATCTGGCTATCTGGTTGGCATGCCTGGCGAAGCCAGGAACGGCAGTGAGTGGACTAGATTATAGCCAACCGATGCTCGAACGCGCTACCAGGAAAGCCGCCGCGAAAAAACTATTAACACCCATCACTTTTATCCATGGTGATGTCTCGTCTTTACCTTTCCCGGACATGCATTTCAATACTATTGGCATCTCATTTGCTTTTCGTAATTTGACCTTCAAGAATCCATTGACAGAGAAATATCTATCGGAAGTCGTACGCGTACTGAAACCCGGCGGCAGGTTTGTGATTGTCGAATCCAGTCAACCCCCCAACAGGTTTATCCGCCTAATCCATCACCTTTATCTGAGATGTTTTGTGCGTAATATCGGTTACTGTATTTCTAAAAACCGCCCGGCGTATAATTACCTTGCAGAATCCGCTCTCCGTTTTTATACTGCCGAAGAGTTAGCGGATTTGCTGGCACGATCGGGTTTCCGTCAGGTAGAATTTAAACGGTTATTTTTCGGAGCATGCGCCATTCACATCGCTACAAAATAAATTTTGGAGGATATCTATGACCAATCCCAACGGACCTTACCCCGGCAGACAGCTCTTTTTAGGTACAACAATTGACGGCAAAACGGCTTTTGCCTATTTGGTAACCGGACGTAGTCCCGCCAGCCGTGAGCGCAAAGCCACTAGCCGTGAAAATAGCATTATTATGGGACCGCTCGGCGATGCACCTTATGACGCCCTGAGGCACTATACCGCCGTAAAATGGGACGATGCCAGCGGCGTGCTTGCAGTCACCAACGGGATTCAAACAGAGGCCATTTATGAGACCTACCGGCTGCTTTTCAATATCGGCACTGAGCCAACCGGGGACTACATGGAAAAGATCATGGAAGGCGCCAGGCACGAGCCGGATAGCCTGAACACGCCGCGTATATCCGGTATTATCACTATGCAGAATCAAACCTTAATTCAATTCGTCTCCATTAAACGGAAAGATATTCCGGCCAAGGCCATTGCTGTTAAAGCAACCCGCGGTGAGTTGACCGGTATCGCTACTTATAACGGCGATATCGAAAACCCAACTCCTTTTACCGGATTAACTAATTTACCGCATATCAAATTCAGCGGCAAAGACGCCAAGGAACTCGCCGACTATTTGTACAATCTTTCCGAGGTTAGCTATAAAGACGATGATATCCGGGTGTGCGCCGTGGGCGGAATCTATTCCTACGAGACCAAAAAGTGGAATATCGCCTACGTCAACCGGGACTAATAACACTTACATTTTGAACCTAGATTATCATGCCGAGGGCGGAGTATGCTTTTACCCAGCAAGGCCGAATGGGTACTCTCAGTAAAACAATCGCGTAGGTTGTGGGTTATTCCCATCCTCTATCAATTGTGCTAAACTCATTCTACCGGAATGAGGGAAAGCGGTGTACAATTCGGATCAAGAAGTCGGGGCAATTATCGTCGCTGCCGGTCACAGCCAGCGGATGGGAAACGTTGATAAAATCTTCGCGCCGCTAGCCGGAGAGGCTGTGGTTTTACGCGTTCTGATGCCTTTTCTGGAATGTAAAGCCATCGACCGTGTCGTCGTGCTTCTCAATGGAAAAAATTACGATGAGGGCACAGAGTTGTTCGGAGCACAGAATTGGGACAAAGAAGTAGTGGCCCACCTCGGCGGCAGAAGACGACAGGATTCCGTGCTCGCAGGTTTAAAACAACTTGGTGATTGTGATTTCGTGGTTATCCATGATGGCGCCCGCCCGCTGGTTACGGTAGATTTGATCGAGCGTGGCATCGAGGCTGCTCAAGAAACTGGCGCCGCTGCCGCGGCGATTCCTGCTACGGATACGGTGAAAGTTGCGGATCTCGATATGTATGTACGCGAGACATTACCCCGGGAAAACCTCTGGCAAATCCAGACACCCCAGGTCTTCAGTTACGATGTGCTGACCAAAGCCTACAGTAAAGTAACAAAGGACGTAACGGACGATGCCCAAATAGTAGAACTGAACGGGGGTAAAGTGAAGCTATATCAGGGCACGTATGATAATATAAAAATAACAACTCCGGCAGACCTAGCCATTGCTGAAATATTCTGGAAACGCCGGAAACGCAAGTGAATAGCGCCATTCCCTCCCTTTAACTAAAGAGCTTGTCCCGTACTTGATACGGGAGGGGTCAGGAGGGATTTGATACAAATAATGAAATCAAATCTCCCTTAAGCCCTCCTTATCAAGGAGGGTAGAATTCTTAACTATGCCATATAATGAAAGAGTAAAATGAGATTCGGGATCGGGTTCGATATTCACCCTCTGGTAAATGGGCGACAATTGATACTTGGTGGGTTGGAAATACCCTTCGAGTACGGTTTGGACGGTTGGAGTGACGCTGACGTATTGACCCACGCGATTATGGATGCGCTACTCGGCGCAGCTGCGCTGGGTGATATCGGAGTGCATTTCCCGCCGGGTAACCCAGCCTATCAAGGAGTCAGCAGTTTGAAATTACTGACAACCGTAAAACAAAAACTGGATGCCGCCGGGTGGCATATCGAGAATATCGATTCCACGATTATTGCCGAAAAACCGCGGATGCGTGAGTACATCGATAAAATGCGCTTGAATTTAAGTACGACATTGGACATGCACGTGAACCAGGTAAGCATTAAAGCCAGCACTGCCAATGGCGTCGGCTCGATTGGACACGGGAACGGCATTGCCGCGTTGGCAATCGCTTCAATTTCTAAAACAACGAAAACTTAAAGGACGCGACCATGAAAATATTTAACACCCTTTCGGCTAAAAAAGAGGAATTTCTGCCACCCGGTGCCGAAGTTAAAATGTATAACTGCGGTGTGACGCCATACGATCAATCTCACCTCGGGCACGCGATGAACTCGGTGATTTTCGATGCTGTCCGCCGTTATTTGATCTACCGGGGCTACAAAGTTAAATACGTGCAGAACATTACCGATGTTGAAGATAAAATCATCGACCGTGCCAACCGTCTGGGCATTAAACCGCGTGAACTGGCGGAGAAATTTGCCAACGAGTATTTCGATGATATGACAGCCTTGAACGTTCTCAAACCCGATGTAATTCCTTACGCTACCGAAGAAATCCCCACGATGTTGCAGGTGATCAAAGGTCTGGTGGATAAAGGGCATGCCTATGAGGCTAAAGGGAGTGTCTATTTCCGCATACGCAGTATGCCGGATTATGGCAAATTATCTCACAACACCCTGGATTCGATGATGGCAGGTTCCAGGGTGGAAGTAGGTGAAGACAAAGAACACCCGCTGGATTTTACCCTCTGGAAAGCAGCTAAACCGGGCGAGCCTGCTTGGGACAGTCCCTGGGGTAAAGGTCGACCCGGCTGGCATATTGAATGCACCGCCATGTCCATCAAGTACCTCGGCGATACAATCGATATTCATAGCGGCGGTCAGGATCTGATCTTTCCTCACCACGAAAATGAAATCGCTCAATCGGAATGCTACACGGGGAAAAAACCTTTCGTTAAATACTGGATGCATAACGGCCTGTTCCAGCAGAGCGGTGAAAAAATGAGTAAGTCGCTGGGGAATTTCCAGACTATCAAACAGGTTCTTCAGAAACACAGTTCGGATGGTTTCCGGTTGTTTTTACTAAGTGCCTACTATCGTAGCCCATCCACCTATTCTGAAGATGCTATGGAAGCGGCAGAAAAAGGCGCCGAACGATTAAGCCAAGCAGCACATAGTACGAAATCAGGCAGCGGCAAAAAACTGGATGCAGCCATTACGCGGCAGAAATTTATCGAGTATATGGACGATGACTTCGGTACATCCCAGGCTATCGCGGCTTTGTTCGACCTGGCCAGGGAGATCAACCGCAGTTCCGAAAGCGGCATGGATATCGGCGAAGCCCAACAAACGCTTAAAGAATTAAGTGGGGTGCTGGGATTAACCCTCAAGGAACCGTTGACCAAAGTCGGTGATGCGGCGCCCTTTATCGAATTGTTGATATCTACCCGGAAACTCCTGCGTGAAGCTAAACAATTCCAGCTGGCAGATGAAGTACGCAATAAACTTGTGGAATTGGGTGTAACACTGGAAGATTCAGCACAGGGAACGGCCTGGAAATTCAAGAGGTAAATTTCCAGGTACTCCATCCCGTGCATAGACACTGGATCCAACTTTTCCAATGATTTTGTCATCCTCCCTGATGACGACGTCATCCTGAACATGATTCAGGATCCAGCATATCTCAATTTTATCTTGGATCCCCCATCAGGTCAGGGATGGGAATATAAAAAATAGGCACCGGTTTGTCACCTGTGCCTATTTCATTTTTAAGTCATCCCAGCTAAAGTGGTACATCCCGTTCGTAATCGGGACTGGGATCCGGAACTAATCTTTATCTTTCTTCGCTATCATCTTCGACACCCTGCCAGGGACGGACCGGCCCGACAAAAACAAACGGGCCGGGTTGGCCGCGGTGCCCTTCCGGGGTTTTAGTGTGCCCGACACCCAGGTAAAGACCTTTAGTAATTTTCCTCAATTCATCGGTCAGGTCGTTTTTTCCGGCGCCATTTTTGAAATGCCCATAATACATTGTGTAAGACAGTTTCCCATCGAGAACGGATTTCGCCATCGCAGTACCGAAGCGCAAGAAACGTCTTTCCCAGCCGCCGGTCTGGCGGTATACATTATAGCCCTCGCCTTTATCGGCGCTAATCGGTTTCACCGCTTTACCCATCCAGTAACCTAGGTTCAAACTCTCGGTAAACATAAAGGCGGCCATCCCTTTCCTGATTTCCTGATTTCCACCATCGGGACAATAACCGCTGTATTCACCGTTCATTTCGTAAAAATCAGGGGCTGGCAATGATCTCCAGAGAGCCCAGAACTGCGGGTAGGTCAGACCAACCAATTGTTGGATCGTCCATTTACCATTTTTCGGTTGAGGAATCGCCGGTAGATTATTCCACAATTCCAGGAACTCCTCATGAGTCAAAGTGAAGGGGTTTTTCGTTTCCAGCTTTTTAGCTTCGATAACCATAGTTTTCTCCTTTTGTATTAATTGGTTCTTATCGCTTTTAACAAAAATTCCGTTTGCTGCTTGATATATTGCTCGACTGTAAAATCACGGTAAAATACCCAGTGGTTATGCGCCCAGGAGCTGCCCAGACGGGTAATGTTATGGGCAAATAGTGCCGGGTTCTCAACCTGGAATTCACCGGAGACGATGCCTGCCTTGAGGATCTTTTCGAACAAAGCATATACATCCACAGCTCCTTTACGCAGCTGGAGTCTGCCCTCTTCGCCGAGACTAATAATGACATGATTTAGAAAGTTATATGCATCCATGGCTTTATCGACATTATTGATGTAAACCCTAATGTAGTATTTCAACGTATCTACAGGCCCTACCGCTTGCAGAATGCGTTCGTATTTTTCGATTTCTTTATTCAAATCCTGCACCGACCAGTCTCTTAACAGATAAACAAGCTCTTCTTTCGTGGTGAAATAGTAATAAAAATTACCCTTGCTCATGTGGCATGCGTCGGTAATTTCGTCGACGGTGGTCTTGTCGTAACCATTGGCGGCAAAAAGTTCCAGGGCTTTCAGCGCAATTTCCATTTTACGGTCGCTGGTAGCTGCAGAGGTCGCTACGTCTTGTTTTGTATTATTAATCGCCACGTATCCACCTCCTTTGTTGTTACACTTGACTGACTAGTCAGTTAAGCGTAACATGGGTATATTGTACTGTCAACTGGAGACTGATTTTTTCATTATCGCTTATATGTTATTTATCCCTCTTTCACAAAGTCTCGAGTTGCTACACTTATACTTGATTTCGTACGGCTTTAGAACTGGAAAGAGAATTAAGGGGGATTTAGTCACCAACAGACATAAAATTGAAGGAGATTCGCTTGAAAACTATTCGAGTCAAAGGTAATAAACAGATAGAAGTAATCGAATTTCCCGACCCTCAACCCAAAGATGACCTGGTAGTCGTCAAAATCATGGCTTCCACCATCTGCGGCACGGAACATAACTTTTATGAAGGTAAAATGTCTTTGCCGCTCAACGGAGGAAGAGGACACGAAGGTGCGGGCATTGTCTGGAAGACGGATAAAACGAAATATGTCAAAGAAGGTGATTATGTTTCTATTTACCCGACTATCTTTGAAAATTGTCACCGCTGTGTACCGTGTTGGTCGGGCGAATGGCAACGTTGCGAAAATCCAATTCCGAAAAGAAGTCCGATGGGAACACATACCCAATATATGCTGGTGCCGGAGTATGTTTGCCTGCCAATCCCCAAGACAATGCCTTTTGCCACGGCAGCCATGATCGATGATTGTCTGGGAACTCCCTACCGTGCTATCAAGAGATTGGGAGTGACCGCGAACGATACGGTTTTTATCACCGGCGCTGGTCCGATCGGTATGGCGGCACTGGTTATTACCAAATTCTTCAACGCCCGGGTGATTATCGTAGACACCAATGAGTATCGGTTACGGCAGGCAACCGTTAACGGCGCGGATTTCACGTTTAACCCTGTCAAAGATGATATCCTGGCCAAGATGAAGGCAATCACCGGTAAGCAAGGGGTTAACATAGCCCTCGAATGTTCGGGGGTAGAGGCAGCCCAACTGCAATGTCTGGATGTACTGGGTGGCGGCGGTAAAATGGCATTTTTGGGCATCAAATCCGCTGCCACAACGATTAATCCCTGGAAACACCTGGGGAATAAAGAAGTGACCGTTATCGGGAGTTGGGCGTCAACCCCTCAGGAACACACCGAACTGGTCAACCTCCTCGAAAGAGACATGCCGGCAGATAAAATTATTACCCACGTTTACGGCATCGATCAGGCAAATGAGGCCTTCGCCCAATTTTTCAGTGGACAAGCCGTGAAGGTGGCCATTAATCCCTGGGAATAGTCCTCTCCCTTGAGCGAGTAGTACTGAGCGAAGGCGAAATGTAGAGATAGGGAGGGTGAACATAACCCCCCTGCTCAAACATTGTATTATTAGAAGGTAATGAGTAATTTCAAAGACACCCCGACTACCTTACCCGCCCGCTTGGCTGGCTGGGTCACACATCACGAAGGGGCTAAATTCCTCCAGCTAAAGGACACTCCGCCCTCGCCGTCTGTGCCGGCAAATAAAGCCGGACGTGATGATTGGGCGTCTCTTTATATACATATTCCGTTCTGCCGCTCGCTCTGCCCGTTCTGCTGTTTCAACCGCTTCCTGCTGGACGAAGCTAAAGCCCGGAAATACTTCGCCAATCTGAAAAAAGAAGTCCTGATGTATAGCGACCGCGGTTTTCAATTCTCCGACTTTTACTTTGGCGGCGGCACCCCCACTGTTCTGATGGATGAACTTGAAAGCTTTATCGCATTCTTGAAGTCCAATTTCCAAGTCAAGCAAATTTCCCTGGAGACCACCCACCGAGAAATTACCCCTGAAACCATAATGGCTTTACAAAAAATGGGGGTCAACCGTCTCTCGATCGGTGTGCAGAGCTTTAACAACGACCTTCTTAAAGAGATGGGCAGAACAATCGGTACTAGTGAAGAAGCAATAGAAAAACTATTGCTGGCGCAAGGAAAATTCGAGACCGTCAACGCCGATTTTATCTTTAACTTCCCCAGCCAAACCATCGTCCAGTTCGAAGCCGACGTAGCTAGTTTTAAAAAAATGGGGATCGACCAGGCGACTTTTTATCCTTTAATGCCCTCACCTCATAAAAAAACCCGTTTGGAGCGCAAGTTCAACCGCGTGAGCACAACCCGCGAAAAAGCCTTCTACGATGTGATTCTGAGGGAGCTCTATCAGGGCGGGTACACGGCCTCTACCGCCTGGTGTTTTTCCCGCGGCACACGGTTAATCGACGAGTACATCATCGACTACGATGACTATGTCGGTGTGGGCGCCGGTTCGGTTGGGTTTTTGAACGGCGACTTTTTTGTAAACACTTTCTCCCTGGAAAAATATGACGGGTTAATTAATAGCGGGAAATTACCATTGGTCAGTTGGCGTCAATTAACAGGGCACGAACACATGCGGTACTATATGCTTACAAAGCTGTTCGGCATGTCGCTGGATCCGGGGAAATTCCTCCAGAGGTTTGGCGGCAATATTCACCGCAAGTTATGGTTGGAGATGGCTTTCTTTAAGACTTTCGGGCTGGTCAAAGAGAATAACCAAATTACAGTTACACCTAAAGGTATGTTCACTCTTTGTGTTATGCAAAAAGAGTTCTTTGCAGCGCTAAATACTCTACGGGAAAGGTACATCGAGGGGCAACTTTAACTATAAAATCTGTCTTTATGTTGTGTATGATGGTTAGCAGTAATCTGGTTGTGACCAGGTAGCAGTTCCAGAAGACGAAGTGTGAATGCCCTTCGTCTCGTGATTGACCTTCGCCCTGCAGAGCCTGCCCCGTACTTGATACGGGGGCGAGGGTCGGGTGTGGGTCGTTGTGATTAAACAAGTTATTATAATAGTTATTATTCATCGAAAGTAAATTTCTGGAGGTCGACATGTCGGATAAAGTGTTTTTCATCCAGTCGGAAGTATTGGGAAGAGGCGATGAACGACTGGGAACATTATTGATGGCGAATTTCCTGCGCTTACTGGCCGATAACCCACAAAAACCAGCGGCAATAATCCTGTGGAATGCCGGTGTAAAACTAGCGTGTGAAGAGTCGACGTTATTAGAGTATCTGAGGAAATTGCAGGCTCAGCACGTGGAAGTTCTGGCTTGTACAACCTGCCTGGAGTACTTCGATCTAAAAGAAAAATTACTCGTCGGCAAACCCACAACGATGGTGAAATCAATCGAAACAATGATGAACCGCGAGGTAATAATGCTTTAAAGCCACCTTTGCCTGTAAAAGCTCTTAACCAGTCTTGGCTAATCTATTTAACCACCGTAAAATTAGTAATGGTAATGATACGTGGGGTATCGGTTTCGTCAGCCAAAACATCGATATATATACGCGTTGGAAACCCATTGGCCGCATCATAGGTTACATCCAGTTTGTACACTTTGTTGATATATGCATCCTCTATAACCGCAAATAAATTTGTTATGGTGTCAACATCAGCAAATATCGGTGCATCCGCTTTTTGTCCGTTGTCAGTATATATGACAGAGGTCATTTCCCCGTTTCGCACCTGAATTTCTACCGGTCCTTTAAAATTCGATGGACAAAAACAACTCTGTGCCAAACTGTAATCATAACTGGAGACATGCTTGGATTTCCAAAGTGCTTCGTTAGCCCTTATTTCCGGGGATAACTTCGAATTACAGGAAGATAAACCAGGCGCTAATAAAAGCGCAGCTACCGTAAATATCAGTAATTTAAAATATTTATTCAAATTTATTTTTCGTATCTGGCGGAGGCTCTTGTCCATATACCGCCACGTTCCTTATATTCAGCTTCTATTGTCATAGACTGCGGTTTGATAAGTTTGACAAGATCTTTGAGAATGCGGTTGACTGCATGTTCCTGCAAAATCCCCACATTCCGGTAGGAGGTGAGATAGTATTTAAGTGATTTCAACTCTACGAGTTTTTTCCCCGGAATATAGGTAATGACAATCGTGCCGAAATCCGGCAATCCTGACCAGGGACAAACGCTGGTAAATTCATCTGTTTCATAGACTACTTCGGAGGTTGAGCCAGGATATTCGAACGGAATAGCTTCTAAAATTGCTACGTCGACAGCATCTTCCGTCTGGATATCGAAGCGTTTTTCGCTATATTTATCTTTTTTCATCTTAATATCATCATAACCAAAATAAAGCCGGGAAGACAAACTCTATTGAATTATATTTCCTTTCTTTTTAATTCGCCATTTATCTTACCCGTTTGCTCCAGCAACCTATCCATGTCTATGTTATTACCGGCAATGATAAGAACATCGATACGGCTCACCACTTCATCCACGCTCGGGTTCACGATACCTTCCTTGCCGCGTTGCAGCATCAACACCACCGCTCCATTAGTAGCCCCGGTGCTAAAGCCCAGGTCGGCTAGTGTTTTCCCTACAAAATATGATGGAGCTTTGACTTTGATAATACCGGAACTTTTCTCCAATGGTATGAAATCAACCACCCCTTTTAATGTTAAAACGGGGCCGGTCCGCACCGCTGTATCCCTTTCCGGGAAAATGACCTTATCGGCACCAATGCTTTCCAGGATTGCACCATGTAGGTCGTTATCTGCCCGGGCGACGATATAACGTACTCCCATCTTTTTGAGCAAAATCGTTATCATCACGCTGTCCTGGATCGAAGCCCCGACGGTCACGACCGCCACATCGAACTTATTGATTCCCAGTTTTTGTAAAGCAGCCTCATGGGTGCCATCAGCCTTGATGGCATGGGTCACAAACGGCGCGATGCTCTCCACCAGATCCGTATTTTTATCGACTGCCAGGACGTCATAACCGGCATCATAAAGTATGGTCGCTAGATTAGAGCCGAATCTGCCGAGTCCAAACACTGCTACCTGTTTTCCCATATTAATCTCCTATCCAAGTTTTACCGGTTCATGCGGGTATTCGAGTTCGGTGTGTCGTTGGCGTGCGACCAGAAAAGCCATTAAGGCCAACGGGCCTAACCGTCCAACGAACATAGCGATGGTTAGAATCAACTTGCCGGGAATGGTTAAAATAGGCGTAATGCCGGTAGTGAGACCCACCGTGCCCAGTGCGGAAAATGTCTCAAAAAGGATACTATCGAAGGAAAAGTGTTCGACCAGCGAGAGCAATAAGGCTACCAGGCTGACGACGCTTAAATACACTAGAAATAATGTCAGCGCCCGGAAAACCGTTTGGCTGGTAAGTTGCCGCCCAAAGGCACTGACTCTGGATTTTCCCTGAACCAGGCTAATAGCCGTAACGGAAAGCACGCCGATGGTATTTACTTTCACGCCGCCGGCAGTGGAACCGGATGCACCGCCGACAAACATTAGCAGCATCGTAAAAAAAATCGAGGCTTGTCTAAGACCGGCGATATCGACAGCAGTAAAACCTGCCGTTCGCGGGCTCACTGATTGGAAAAATGCTACGAGTAATTTTTGAAAAAATGTCATGGTTCCCATCGTCGCCGGATTGGTGAATTCAACTATAAAATAAAACAACGTTCCAAACGCCAGCAGTATTCCGGTTGTTACCAGTACCAGTTTGGTATCCAGAGAAAACTTGTAAAAACGGCGATTGCGCATCAAATCAGCCCAAACGATATAACCTGTACCCCCGGTAATAATCAGGAACGCTGTTGTTAACAGAATGAAGGCATCACCCTGGTAAAACATCAGACTTTTATAATTGCCGAATAGGTCCATACCGCAATTGTTGAAAGCCGACACGGCTTGAAAAACCGCTGTCCATAACGAGACAGAACTATCTCCGATTGCTAGAAAACGCAGATAAAAGATCAACGCCCCAAGAAATTCCATAATTAGTGTGAATACCGCGACTTTGATTACTAAGCCCAGCACGCCTCCGAACTCGTCGACACCTACCTGGTCGGAGATTATTAACCTTTCTTTCAACCCGAATTTACCCCCGATGGCAAAAAGCAGCAAAGTGGTACCGACGATAAAACCGAAACCCCCGATTTGAATCAAAACCAATAATACTGTTTGCCCGAAACCGCTCCAATACGTGCCCGTGTCTACCACCGCTAATCCGGTAACGCACAGCGCTGAGGTCGAGGTAAATAATGCGTTAATAGGTGACGTGAAGTGCCCTGATTTAGAGGCAAATGGCAGCATTAATAGTAACGTCCCGAGTAAAATCACCGTTAAAAAACCATATGCCAGTAAAAGTGTGCTGGAAATAGGGGTAGGAGTCTTGGCTATTTTGAGAGATAATTTTAGTGTCTGCCGTTGACGTAGGCGAAATATGAGTTTATCGACAGGTGATGTTCTGTTCTTTATCACTAATCTCTCGCTGGCTATGATTAAGGTTTGGCTCTACAAACGATTGGTAAAAGACTAGTTACACATCGTACGAAGTAGGTAAATTATAAACCTACCGCACGTATGGTGCAATAGAAATTTTACTGGATGGTACTGGTTGTATCGTGTTGAAAAGATAGGTTTGGGTCAAAGAAGAACTGGAATTATAGTCTTGTTTTTAATATCTCCCTCCTCAGGTAAGGAGGGATTAAGGGAGATTTGGCAAGTAAAGTATCAAACAAATCCCTCTATATCTCCTAAGTAAGGGGAGAGGTTTTAAGAAAACATTAATTGCTAACTCCCCAGCCCTCTCTCCACTGCCTCAAGCAGGCTGCTGAAAGTCACAATTTCCATCCCCTTGGGAACCGGGCTGGTTTTACTACCGGCTTTAGGCGCTAAACAATGCGTAAATCCCATGCGAGCCGCTTCTGCTACGCGCCTGTCCAGTTGCGGTACCATACGTAACTCACCGCTCAACCCGATTTCACCCACGGCAATTAATGCAGCATCCACCGGCATATCCTTATAACTGGAGGCAATTGCCAACGCTATCCCTAGATCGGCAGAGGGTTCATCGATCTTCAAGCCGCCGGTAACGTTAACCATGATATCCTGCCCGCCCAGCTTCAAACCCAGACGTCGGCTTAGCACGGCGATAATCATCAGCAACCGGTTGAAGTCCACGCCGTTGGCGGTGCGGCGCGGCATCCCGAACGATGTCGCATTGGTCAGAGCCTGTATCTCCACCAGTAACGGTCGCGAACCTTCGATAACCGGTACGATCACCGATCCGATGGTATTATCTTGCCGTTGTGAGAGAAATACCTTAGATGGGTTATCCACCTCCAACAAGCCTTTTTCCTTCATCTCGAAAACACCCACTTCATTGGTGGACCCGTAGCGATTTTTCACACAACGTAATAGGCGGTAAGCGCTGAATTGTTCGCCCTCCAGGTACAGGACTACATCCACAATATGCTCGAGTAGCCTGGGTCCCGCAATGGCGCCTTCTTTGGTGACATGACCGCTGATAAACACCGGCACTCCGCTGGATTTCGCCCAGGCCATCAATTTCATGGCGCTCTGCCGTACCTGGGTCACGCTGCCGGGAATACCCTCGTCTTCCGATACGTGCGTGGTCTGAATAGAGTCGATCACCAGTAAAGTGGGCTCGAGCGTTTCCACGTTGCTCAAAATCACATCGATATCGGTTTCAGAAAGCAGATACAGTTTGTTGCCGTCGATGCCCAACCGGCGCGCTCGCAGCTTAATCTGGTTCGCGGTTTCTTCGCCGGAGATATAAATAACGTTGCCCTGTTGTTTCGCCACCAGAGCCGATACCTGTAACAAAAGCGTCGACTTACCAATACCCGGTTCGCCCCCGATTAAAACCATCGACCCCGGTACGATGCCGCCACCAAGCACCCGGTTAAATTCATTCATCGGTAATGCGAAACGATCGACGGATTGGAGGTTGACCTGCGATAGTTCTTCCGGCGCCAGTGGGCGGGATGGCATTCGGCGGGCAATAATTACCGCCCGGGTAATTGTTTTTTCCACCAGCGGTTCACGGGTGCCGCATTCCTTACAAAATCCCCACCATTTAGGACTCTGATAACCACATTTGGTACATTCGTAAACCAGCTTTGTTTTTTCCATGCTTTGACTTTAATAGATTTCAGGATTTTAAGCAAGTGTAGAACAATCTGTCACTGTGGGTACATCCCAATTTCATTGGGAGGCGCGGTAACCTCAAACTCATATACAACGATCTTGTCATCCTCAAGTAGTTTTACTGCTTAAATATGTCATTCCGTATTATGTACGGAATCCAGACATAATTTTAGATCCCGGCCTTCGTAAAAATAGTTGACGTGGCAATTGTAGCTTTGCAAGTCCGTTCTAGGCATGACGCGGCTTTAGTCTTTCGGTTTGTCGAAGGGCAATATCATTAAACCTAATAACCCTCCGGCGATTGCTTCGCTCGCAATAGGAATAAACGACAGGTCTTCTTTGTTTCCCGTGTTACGACACGTGATCCAGATTTTCACTCACACCCTCATCCTACGGCAATCCAAAGCCCTATATTATTGCAACTTGTAGGGAATGAAACTGTTTTCCATTCAGGCAATTTCATCAAAACCATCCTATTTTATTACAATCCACTTTAGATTGCTTCGTCGCTTCGGCGCCTAACAAAGACGCTTAAAAAAACAGAAACCCCCGCATTGTTGCAGGGGTTTCTGTTAATTTACAGAATTCGGGAATATTACCCTTCGATAACCACCAGCGGTTTGCCGGTTTCAGTAACCTGTTTGGCGGAAACAAGAATTTCAGTCACTTTCCCATTTATCGGCGCCATGATGGGGTTTTCCATTTTCATGGATTCGATGTAAAGGAGGACATCCCCTTCTTCTACTTTATCTCCAACTTTAACCTCAATGCTAATAATAGTACCGGTGATAGGGGCTTCAACAATTTCTTTAGCCATAAATACTCCTTTTAAAGTGATTTGCTTTTATATTCTACCAAAACTAAGAGGGAGTTGCATCTTTGCCTCTCCCTCTTATTATTTACGGGTCTAAATCAATTTTCTTGGCTGGCAGTCAATTCGGTGTTCCCCGCCGTAGATAATACTACAGCTTTATCATGTTCCGGTAGAGTTTCTAACTGGCGGAGTACGATTTGGCCGTCCTTGACATCCACAACTGCGGTATCACCGGGACGGAATTCACTACGGAGAATAGCTTCCGAAAGCTTATCTATCACCAGGTCCTGAATAGATCTCTTCAACGGTCGGGCACCGAAAGCCTCATCGAAACCCTTCTCCCCTAGCAAATCTTTCGCCGCTTCGGTTACGGTCATTTTTACGCCCTTCTCTAGTAGTTGAGCGGAAACTGTTTTGAATTCTAAATCCACGATCGAACGGATATGCTGTTTGTTCAAGGCATGGAAAACCACCATACCATCGATACGGTTGAGGAATTCCGGACGGAATACTTTTTTCACTTCACCGAGTAATTTATCCTTCATCCTTTCGTAATTGACTTCCTGGGTCTTAGCTTCATCGGTTTTCGCCATAAAACCGATTGCAGAACCCTTACGGATCAATTCCGCCCCGATATTGCTGGTCATGATGATAATACTGTTACGGAAATCTACTTTTCTTCCCTTGGCATCCGTTAAATGACCATCATCGAAGATTTGCAGCAGTATATTGAAGACATCCGGATGGGCTTTCTCAATTTCGTCGAGCAAAATACAGCAATATGATTTCCGCCGCACTGCCTCGGTAAGTTGTCCCCCCTCATCGTAACCGACGTAGCCGGGAGGAGCGCCCACCAGACGGGATACTGCGTGTTTTTCCATAAACTCGGACATATCGATACGTATCAATGCATCTTCGCTGCCGAACATAAATTCTGCCAGCGTACGGGCAAGTGAGGTTTTACCGACCCCCGTCGGTCCAAGGAAAATAAAATTGCCGATTGGATGTCTGGGATCTTTCAGCCCGGCGCGAGCCCGTCTGACCGCTTTGGAAATAGTATCGATCGCTTCATCCTGCCCGACGATACGTTTGTGCAGGGCTTCTTCCATGTGCAGGAGACGGGCGGTTTCGTCCCCACCCAACTGGGTAACCGGAATCCCTGTCCACATGTTCACCACCTCGGCAATATCCTCAGCGGTTACAACCGGATGTTCCTGTGTCTGTTTTTCTTTCCATTCTTTTTCCAGCAGTTTAATTTTCTCTTCCATCTGGATTTCTTGCTGGCGCTTTTCGGCGGCATAGTCGTACTGTTGTTGGGCTAATGCCGTCTCTTTTTCTTTGCGGATATTTTCTACCAGTTTTTTAGCTTCTTTTAAAGTGATAGGAGGATGGAATCGGAGACGCACGCGTGAAGCTGCCTCATCGACTAAATCGATAGCCTTATCCGGTAAAAACCGGTCTGGGATGTATCTTTCTGCCAGAGTAGCCGCCGCATCCAGTGCCGCATCGCTGATTTCCAGTTTGTGGTGGGTTTCGTAGCGTTCTTTAACACCGCGTAAGATGGCCATCGTTTCGTCTACGGAAGGTTCTTCCACCAGCACCGGCTGGAAACGCCGTTCCAACGCCGGGTCTTTTTCGACATATTTGCGGTAATCATCCAGCGTCGTAGCGCCGATAACCTGTAACTGACCGCGCGCTAATTTGGGTTTTAATATGCTGGCCGCGTCTACCGCGCCTTCGGCCGCGCCGGCACCCACGATGGTGTGGAATTCATCAACAAATAAAATGCAGTTCCCTGCTGTGATAATTTCTTCGATAATCTTTTTCAGTCGTTCCTCGAACTCACCACGGTATTTGGTGCCGGCAATTACGGCTGCCATATCGAGGGTTACCAACCGTTTGTCTTCCAGAGTCTCCGGTACATCGCCTTTGGAGATCTGTTGCGCCAGACCTTCGACAATGGCGGTTTTACCCACGCCGGGTTCGCCGATCAAAGCGGGATTATTTTTGTTGCGTCGGCTGAGTATTTGAATCACTCGTTGAATTTCTTTTTCACGTCCCACCACAGGATCCAGTTTACCCGCGCGGGCTAATGCTGTTAAATCGGTGGATAATTGATCTAACGTCGGGGTTTTACTGGTGGAACGACCTCCGGTTCGAGGCTGTTTACTGGCATTTTGGCTGAGCATCCGGGTGACTTCAGCACGTACTTGTTCCAGGTTGATCCCGAAACTATCCAGAACGCCTGCAGCCACGCCGCCGCCTTCATGCAATAGACCGAGCAGTAAGTGCTCCGTACCGATATAGTTATGCCCGAGATGCCGGGCTTCGTCGATTGCTAATTCTATGACACGTTTAGCGCGTGGAGTAAGACCGATTTCACCGGTATTGGGTTTATCGCCACGCCCGATGATAAATTCAACTCCGGAACGTACCTTGCCCAAATTACAGCCGAGGCTTACCAGCACTTTGGCAGCAACGCCTTCTTCTTCACGTAACAAACCAAGTAAAATATGCTCGGTACCTATGTAACTATGATTAAGGTGTTGCGCTTCTTCCTGTGCCAAGGTAAGGACTCTACGGGCTCTTTCTGAAAATTTCTCAAATCGGCTCGCCATATATGCCTCCTTGAGACCTCCTCCCAAATATTTAACCGACACATCCGCACTTAGAGATAAAAAATAAAGCTCCCTGGCGATGGCATATTTTCCACAAAAGATTGCTCTCTCAGTATCGTCTGCGCTGAAGCGTTTCACGACCGTGTTCGAGATGGGAACGGGTGGGACCACTTCGCCCAAACCACCAGGAAGCTTATTCACTTGTTAAACAACAAGGAGATTTATCTCCTTATCTATCTCCGCTCGATGCGATGTGTACCGGGAAGTCTCTGAATCTAGTGGCTATGTGTTTTCAACTAATCTCATTCTAACACAAAAACCGGATGATTCAAAGTCGGATGAGATAAATAAACCGAGCCCTAAGGCTCCCTTTAAGGGAGAAGGTTAGTACCAACTCTGAAGCAGGCCAAGCCGCTCGACCATTAGTACAGCTAAGCTAAACACATTGCTGTGTGTACACACGCTGCCTATCAAGCAGGTAGTCTACCTGCGGTCTTACCCTCCAGCCGAAGCCAGAGAAGGGAGATATTATCTTGGGGCATACTTCGTACTTAGATGCTTTCAGCACTTATTACAACCAGACATAGCTATCCAGCAATGCTCCTGGCGGAACAACTGGAACACCAGCGGTCTGTCCCTCTCGATCCTCTCGTACTAGAGAGAGCCCCCCTCAAATCTCCAAACGCCCACAACGGATAGAGACCGACCTGTCTCACGACGGTCTGAACCCAGCTCGCGTACCGCTTTAACCGGCGAACAGCCGGACCCTTGGGGCCTGCTTCAGTCCCAGGATGCGACGAGCCGACATCGAGGTGCCAAACCTTGCCGTCGATGTGAACTCTTGGGCAAGATAAGCCTGTTATCCCCGGGGTAGCTTTTATCCGTTAAGCCACGGCCCTTCCACTCGGAGCCGTAGGATCACTTTGCCCGACTTTCGTCCCTGCTCGACTTGTAAGTCTCACAGTCAAGCTCCCTTATGCCAATGCACTCAAAGAGTGATTTCCATCCACTCTGAGGGAACCTTTGGGCGCCTCCGTTACATTTTGGGAGGCGACCGCCCCAGTCAAACTGCCCACCTGACACTGTTCCTCTGCTTGCACAGAGGTTAGAACCTAAACTCAACAAGAGTGGTATTTCATTGGTGGCTCCACCAAGGCTAGCGCCCCGGCTTCAAAGCCTCCCACCTATGCTACACATGCTAAGTTCAGATTCAGTGCCAAGATACAGTAAAGCTCCACGGGGTCTTTTTGTCCAGTTGCGGGTAACCCGCATCTTCACGGGTACTTCAATTTCGCCGAGCCCCTCGTTGAGACAGCGCTCAAGTTGTTACACCATTCGTGCGGGTCGGAACTTACCCGACAAGGGATTTCGCTACCTTAGGACCGTTATAGTTACGGCCGCCGTTCACTGGGGCTTCGGTTCACAGCTTCGTCTTACGACTAACCACTCCCCTTAACCTTCCAGCACTGGGCAGGTATCAGCCCCTATACTTCAGCTTACGCTTTCGCAGAGACCTGTGTTTTTGTTAAACAGTCACTTGAGCCCGTTTAATGCTGCCCGGAGGTCAATCCGGGCGCCTCTTTTCCCTAAGTTACGAGGCTAGATTGCCGAGTTCCTTAACGAGGGTTTTCTCGAACACCTTGGGACTCTCATCCCCACCTACCAGAGTCGGTTTTCGGTACGGGCGCTACTAACTCATCGACAACGAGGCTTTTCTTGACGGCATGGGTTGGATTGAATTACCTTGGGTCTCCCCTCGATTTTCTCCCAGCGTCAGCTATAACATCCGGAGTGGATTTACCTGCCCCGGCATTGCCTTAGCTGGAAAACACACCATGTCCAATAGGTATGCTCAACCTGCCCTCCCGTGTCCCCCCTTTGTCTCCTTAACAGCGGTTCGGGAATAATAACCCGATGTCCATCGCTTACGCCTTCCGGCCTCAGCTTAGGCCCGACTAACCCTACGCGGATTAACCTTCCGTAGGAAACCTTAGGTTTTCGGTGGACGTGTTTCTCACACGCCTTTCGCTACTTATGCCAGCATTCTCACTTCCCATCGCTCCACTGTTACTCACGCAGCAGCTTCACAGCGTGGGAACGCTCCCCTACCCACTTCGATAAAATCGAAATGCCATAGCTTCGGTGACGAGCTTGAGCCCCGTTACATTGTCGGCGCAACACCACTCAACCAGTGAGCTATTACGCACTCTTTGAAGGGTGGCTGCTTCTAAGCCAACCTCCTGGCTGTCTGGGCGGTATTACTTCCTTTACCACTTAGCTCGCTCTTGGGGACCTTAGCTGATGGTCTGGGCTGTTTCCCTCTCGACCATGGGGCTTATCCTCCACAGTCTCACTCTCGGACTTGGGTTAATGGCATTCAAGGTTTGATTGGAGTTGGTAGGATACTATCCCCCTGGTCCATTCAGAGCCCTACCTCCATTAACAAACATCCGAGGCTGTACCTCAATACATTTCGGGGAGAACCAGCTATTTCCGAGTTCGTTTGGCATTTCACCTCTATCCACAGCTCATCCCGTAGCTTTGCAACGCTAATGGGTTCGTACTTCCACTCTGATTTTACCAGAGCTTCACACTGGCCATGGATAGCTCACCCGGTTTCGGGTCTAATCCATGCGATTAAATTCGCCCTATTCAGACTCGCTTTCGCTTTGGCTCCATCATTAAAATGACTTAACCAACCACATAGATTAACTCGCTGGCTCATTCTTCAATAGGCACGCCATTATCCCGATAAATCGGGACTCTGACCGCTTGTCAGCACACGGTTTCAGATCTATTTCACTCCCCTCTCGGGGTGTTTTTCACCTTTCCCTCACGGTACTAGTTCACTATCGGTCATCAAGAGTATTTAGCCTTGCTCCGTGGGCGGAGCGGATTCCCATGGGGTTACTCGTGCCCCATGGTACTTAAGAACAGATGAGGAGCCTTTCCCTTTCGTCTACGGGACTTTCACCCTCTATGGTGGCTCTTTCCAGAGACCTTCGGCTAGAGTCCGGTTTGTAACTCCTTGACTTATTTTAGATTCAGTCCCACCTGTCTTACGACACCGTGAGCGGCATAGGCTCTAACACCACTAAGCCGTTACGGTTTGGGCTGTTCCCCGTTCGTTCGCCACTACTAGGGGAATATGTATATTTTCCTCAGGGTACTAAGATGTTTCAATTCCCCTGGTTACCTCCACCCAGCCTATGTGTTCAGCTGGGGGTATCCCGATTTTATCGGGATGAGTTGCCTCATTCGGGAATCCCCGGCTAGGTTTGCTAGACAACTCGCCGAGGCTTATCGCAGTCTTGCCACGCCCTTCTTCGCCTCTTGATGCCAAGGCATCCACCGTGCGCTTTATTACTTGACCTGCTTCAAACTTGGTACTAACACTATTCAATTGTTAATGTTCTGGACAAACTTAAGGCGGCTTGGCGATTCACGCCAAGCCGCCTGGCTAGTCATAAATCACCTGTTGCGCTATTAAGTCTGTCTTTTCATCGTCACTAGTTTTGTTCCTCTTAGTGCCAAAAGTAACTATATCACATTCAGTTTTGGGGTGTCAAGACCATTTACAGATTTTTTACAGTCACTTTTTGGACGCTGTTATTATTATAACGAAGCGAGTGATTGCATGCAAATCCGATTTATCAAATCTTTGTTATCAGGCGTTATCTGAGTTAAATGCAATTACCTCGTCGATACTGGCGGCATCGCAAAACAGCATCACCAGCCTATCCATTCCCAGCGCAATCCCGCCAGATGCCGGGAGATTGTCCATGGCAACCAAAAACCGCTCCGGTAAAGGTGCGTCACGCTTTTGTTTTCGGTGAATTTCTTCAATCTCTTTTTTAAAGCGGGTGGTTTGTTCTTTACGATCGATCAATTCGCTGTAAGCGTTAGCAATTTCCAATCCCCCGATAAAGACCTCCGCCCGTTCTGCCACACCCGGCTCATTCTGCTTCAGGCGCGCCAGAGAAGCCATCGGCGCCGGGTAATCCGTTAATACCGTAGGTCGGTGCGCGTTGAAATATGGGATCACCTTGGTAGCCATATCCGTATCGAACTTTATCGGATCGGGATTAGGTCCCGGGTCCCATCCAGCTAGTTGCTTGTACGCCTCGCTGACGGTTAGCCCTCCCCACGGTAAAGCAAGGTCGATGGTCTTGCCTTGATATTTAACCGCATCGCCAAAACCCAGTTCACGTGAAATAGTGAGCACCAGTTGTTCGGTATCGGAAATCATGGTACGGTAATCGTCACCAGCCCGGTACCACTCCAGCATGGTAAATTCCGGGTTGTGTAACTTACCGCGTTCGCCTTTTCTGAAGCAATGACTGATCTGGTAAAGATTACGGTAACCGGCTGCCAACAATCGTTTCATGTATAGTTCCGGTGAAGTTGCTAGAAACCATCCTTCACTGGTGAAAGGTACTATTTCTTGTTCCGGAGCAATCGCCGGTGATCGGAGAGGTGTTTCGACCTCCAAAAACCCCTGTTCATCAAAAAAGCGTCGTGCTATTTTAAAAATCAAAGCACGACGCTTTAAGTTGGCTTCTAACGCTGCCAGATGCCGGTTTTCCTCATGTTGCATAGTTATTTTTTCGTGACAACGCGCTCGACATAGTTACCGGTGCGGGTATCTATTTTAAGAACATCACCTTCTTTTACGAATGTGGGGACATCTACTTCCAGACCCGTTTCCAGCGTGGCGCGTTTCATCTGGGCGGTCACCGTATCCGTCCTTACTGCAATATCGGTCTTAACCACCGCAGCTTCGATAAATATCGGTAAGGTGATATCCAGCGGTTGATCACCCAGGAACAGCGTAACCACGATCATCCCTTCTTTCAGGTAATGCTGTTTGTCTTCCAGTTTCTTCGCATCGATTAAATACTGCTCGAAAGTGTCTGTATTCATAAAGACGAAGTGGTCGGCTTCTTTGTAGAGATACTGCCCTTCCCGGGTGCTGATATTGGCTTCCTGCATGCTTTCGCCGGAATGGTAAGTACGCTCCATGCTCTTGCCATCGATCAAATTGCGCAGACGGTAGCGATAAATTGCACGGCCTTTGCCGGGCTTCATAAATTCCGCTTCTTCTATATTGTAGGGTTGGCCGTCAATCAGCACTTTGGAGCCTTTACGTACCTCTGAAATGTCCATATATCCTCACTTTTCGATCTGTCCGGCAATTACGTATTATTTTATATTTTATTAAATAGAACCTGACAATACAACTACTTTTTCGCGTTCATAAAAAATAAAACGCGACGCCGATTAATAAATACACGGCAATTAGTTGCGCGCCTTCCAGCCAGTGACAAATGCCATC
>Ga0209777_10000923_pt1 | contig 45135 bp, 44 predicted proteins | sample FrelakmetHBP12HB_FD_187147 | JGI IMG/M metagenome (GOLD analysis project Ga0209777, IMG submission 187147) | Freshwater lake sediment microbial communities from the University of Notre Dame, USA, for methane emissions studies -HBP12 HB (SPAdes)... | ecosystem: Environmental > Aquatic >...
GAGGGATGGCATGGGGAAGTATCAAGCGATCCTGATAGGCTGAGAGCTTGGCGTACAGCTTCTGAAAATTGGTCTTCCGGCGTGTGATGAAATCTTCCAGTTTGGCAAGCTGGGCGACGCCGACCGCCGCCTGCATATCGGTCACTTTCAGGTTGTAGCCAATGTGGCTGTAGACATATTTATGATCATAACCGAAAGGCAGGCTCCCAAATTGCTGACCGTATCTTTTACCACAGGTATTATTTTCGCCGCCGCTACAATAACAGTCGCGACCCCAGTCGCGCATCGAGCGAAGGATGCGTCCCAAGAGTTCATCCCCTGTAAGAACGCAACCGCCTTCCCCCATGGTGATGTGATGGGCAGGGTAAAAAGAAACGGTGGCAATGTTCCCAAAAGTGCCAGTCAGTTTTCCTCGATAGCGCGAGCCAAGCGCGTCGCAGTTATCTTCAACCACCCAGAGATCGTGATCTTTTGCCAAGCGCATCACGGTGTCCAAATCAAAGGGTACACCCATGGTGTGCGCCATTACGATGAGGCGCGTTTTTGGGCCGATGGCTTCTTCGATCCGGCTCGGAATTGCCGTGTAATCACCGAGGTTCACATCCACAAAAACGGGGACGAGCTGGTTCTGCACAATGGGCGCCACCGTGGTTGGGAAACTCGCTGCGACGGTCACCACTTCGTCCCCAGGCCGCAAACGGCGGTCTCCCAATTTGGGTGATGTAAGCGCTGTCAACGCAAGCAAATTGGCAGACGAACCTGAATTAACCAGATAAGAATAGCCCAGGCCAAAGAATTCCGAAATATCGGCTTCAAACTGGTCGGAGTAGCGACTGGCAGTCAGGAAGAAATCCAGGCTGGAATCAACAAGCTTGACTAATTCATCGGCATCGAAAACGCGCCCGGCGTAATGGACCGTATCCGTGTCTGGATCGAAGGAGCGGCTTGCAAACCGTTCCTGATAGTACTCTTCCACCAACTTCAAGATGCGGAGGCGGAGTTGTTCGTCCCGTTTCGGCATCTATACCGACTCCGCCAGAAAATCCTTATACCATGCAATCGTTTTGTCCATACCGCCTTCCAGAGTGAAGAGTGGTGACCAACCCAAGGCCTGACGAGCCTTATCAGCATTGAGATATTGCTTGCGAATCTCATTGCTGGCTTCATTAAGTACCTCAGGCTGAAGATTTGAACCTATGCGCATCAGGATGCGACGGACCAGTTCCAGGACAGTCAACTGGTTCCCATATGAGAAGTTGAACGCTTCCCCTCGCAATTCGGGGTAAGCTGCCAATTGTTCAGCGAGCAGCATGTAGGCGGCCGCGCCGTCCTCCACATAAAAGTAGTCGCGGATAAAATTACCATCCGAGCGGATGACAGGTCGCTGCCCGCGCAATACCGAACGGATGGTACCAGGCACAATGCGATTCCAGTTAAGGTCTCCGCCGCCGTAAAAATTACCACAACGCGTGACCACCACAGGTAGGTCAAAACTGACGGCGTACATATGAGCGATCAAGTCTGCCGCAGATTTGCTGACATCATAAGGATGTTGTCCCTGCAAGGGTGTGCGTTCGTCGTAAGGCAGGGTCTCCTGATCACCATAGGCTTTGTCGGACGAGGCGATCACGACCTGCCCGATGCGCGGGCTACGACGGCAGGCCTCAAGTAAATTCCAGGTGCCGGTGATGTTTGTTTCAAAAGTCGAGATGGGGTTGCGATTGGCAATAGTGACGATGGTTTGGGCTGCCAGATGAATGACTGTGTTTATCTCATACTCTCCCAAGGCGCGTTCCAACAGGTCACGATCGCGGACGTCACCCCGCACCACCGTCACTTGCTCGATCTGACGCGAACGCACCAAATCACTTTGTGGCACCCAATCGCGAACCAAGCAGACAACGTCCGCCCCTGCTTGCACCAGGCGGCGAACCAGCCAACTCCCCACCAGACCAGTACCCCCGGTGACAAACGTCGGGCGGTCAAGCCAGAAAGCGCGATTCAACTCCATATTTTCCATGGTGCGTTCCCTTCAGACCATCGTTTTTCCAGCACATTAACATCGCGAACCGTATCCATAGATTGCCAGAAATTCTCATGCTGATATGCAGCCAACTGACCTTCGGCAGCCAATGTTTCGAGCGAATCATACTCCCACGAGGTTTGGTCTCCGGAAATGTAGTTAACAATTTCCGGCTGAAGAACAAAGAAACCGCCGTTGATCCAGCCTTCACCGATCTGGGGTTTTTCTTTGAATTCCACCACACTCCCACCATTAAGCACCATCTGCCCGAAGCGTGCCGAAGGGCGCACAGCGGTCAGAGTGACATATTTACCCTGTATTTTGTGAAATTCAAGAAGAGATGAAATATTAATATTTGCCACGCCGTCGCCGTAAGTCAACATGAATGGCTCATCCCCGATAAACTCAGCAATACGCTTCACGCGTCCACCGGTTTGAGTATCCTGACCAGTATCCAGCAGGTGAACGATCCAGTCCTCACTATTACCATCATGAGTCTTTAGATTGCCACTGCTGAGTTCGACAGTAATATTGCGCGCCCGATAATGATAATTAATGAAATAATCCTTTATAATCTCCCCTTTATATCCCAGTGCCACCACAAATTCCTTGAAACCGAAAGCCGCGTAGATCTTCATGATATGCCAAAGGATCGGCTTACCGCCGATTTCAACCATCGGTTTGGGCTTCACCGTGGTTTCTTCAGATAGACGCGTACCAAATCCGCCTGCTAGAATGGCTACTTTCATAGAATATCTCCATCCAGTTAATCTAAGAAGATTATATTCGATAAATTGGATAAAAAGGGATTGTTAATTTCTTTTATGGCGACAAAGAACAAGGGAGCTGGGCGTGCTTTGCCCAACTCCCACTATTACCCATCGCCAGAGTGATTCCCGAGTCTATTCATGCTTTGGCTAGGCCGACTGTGACCTTTTCCCCATCGAATTCGTCTGTCACGGTTGCGGATCCGGGAGTCGGAACGGAAAAACTCAATTCCACAGTCAGGGTTTCGGCGGTGATGTAGTCCCGATTAGTCTCGATGGCTACCTTCAGCCCCTGCGTAGCAGTTACCTGGACCTTGATACGGTCGGCCACATCCAAATCTGCAACCTTGCGCAGATCCTGTACCCGCCGGACGAATTCGCGGGCCAAGCCTTCGCGAACCAGTTCCGGAGTCAGCTCTGTAACGAGAGCCGCCAAATAGGCACCGTCGTTGGCAACCGCAAATCCTTCTTTCGCCTGGACGCGCACTTCCACTTCTTCGGACAGGATGCCATATTCCTGGCCTTCCAGAGTCACCGTCACCGGCTGCCCAGCAAGGAAAACAGGCGCGACAACGCTGGCCTCCATGGCACTAATTGCTTTCGCTAAAGCGGGGAATTTGTTGCCGTACTTCTGTCCGAGTTGCTTGGGGAAAGGCTTGATGACAAATGAGACGGCATCGCTGCTGGCATCCAGAAAACGGACTTTCTTGACATTCAACTCATCGGTGATGAGATCGGCATAAGTCTCCACAGCGTTCTGCTCTTCCGGGCGGGAGAGGGCGAAGGCGACCTCGGCCAACGGTTGGCGGACTTTGCGGTTGGCTTTCTGGCGGGCATTGTGCCCAAGCGAGACCAACTTCATAACGAGAGACATTTCACGGTTGAGAGTTTCGTCAATCTGGGATGCATCCGCCAGTGGCCATCTGACCAGATGGACGGATTCGGGTGCGGTTGCGTCAACCGAGCAGACTAGGTTGCGGTACATTTCATCAGCAAGGAAGGGCATGGCCGGAGCCAGCAGTTTCGACAGGGTAACCAGCGCTGTATAAAGGGTGGAGTAGGCGGCCTGTTTATCTATATCCGATTCAGATTTCCAGAACCGCCGGCGGGAACGGCGCAGGTACCAGGTGGAGAGCGTTTCAACGAAGGCTTCGATAGGTCTTGTAGCACCTGGAACGTCATAGGTCTCGTAGGCATGGGTCACCTCCCGGACAAGAGTATTCAGGGCGGAGAGCAGCCATTTATCCAGGTCATTGCCGCCCTTCCCCCCCTTCCGCTCTACCAACGGGAGAAGGGAATAAGTGGTCAGGGTGGGTTTATCGAGGTTGGCATAGGTGACGAAGAACGAGTAGACATTCCAGAGTGTCAACGTGAAATTCTTAACCACATCAGTGACCATGCTGGGTGCAAAACGGCGCTCGGCGTTGGGCGGTGCAGAGGTGTAAAAATACCAGCGAAAGGCATCCGCGCCGGATTCGTTGAGGACGATCCACGGATCAGTCACATTGCCAACATGTTTGGACATCTTCTGACCGTTCGCATCCAGGACGAGGCCGAGGCAGATGACATTCTTAAAGGCGGGCTTGTCAAAGAGCAGGGTGCTGATGGCGTGCAGTGTGTAGAACCAGCCGCGGGTCTGGTCAACAGCTTCAGATATATAATCAGCCGGGAATTGGCTCTCGAAGATGGCCTTGTTCTCAAAGGGGTAGTGCCATTGGGCAATCGGCATGGAACCTGAGTCGAACCATACATCGATCAGATCTGGAACTCGGGTCATCTTGCCACCACATTTGACGCAGGTCCAAGTGACATTGTCCACATGAGGACGATGCAGGTCAAGGGTTGCCAGATCCTGCCCAGCTTTCTCAGAGAGTTCTTTTACCGAACCGACGCATTCACGCTGCTTACAATCAGGGCATTCCCAGACCGGGAGCGGCGTACCCCAGTAACGTTCACGGCTGAGAGCCCAGTCAATGTTGTTGGAGAGCCAGTTACCGAAGCGGCCTTCCTTGATGTGCTCCGGCACCCAGTTGATCTGCTGATTGAGTTCCACCAGCCTGTCCTTGAAAGCGCTGGTGCGGATATACCAGGATTCGCGGGCGTAGTACATCAAAGGTGTATCACAACGCCAGCAGAAGGGATAAGTATGGGTGTATTTCTCTGCCCGGAACAAGAGGCCGCGCTTGTCGAGATCGGCGGTAATGGAGGGGTCTGCATCCTTGATAAAAACACCCCGCCAGGGTGTAACCTGTGGCAGGATTCTTCCATCCGTGCCGACAGTTATCAGCACGGGGAGATCATATTTTTTCGAAACTTCCAGATCGTCTGCACCGAAAGCCGGGGCAATGTGGACCAAACCCGTGCCATCCTCGGTGGTGACAAAATCGCCTAGGACCACGTAATGGGCTGGTTTATCCAGAGGTGTGAAGGTGAACAACGGGCTATATTTCGTTCCCTTCAATTTCTTACCTTTGAAGTGCTCCACGACTTTGACTTCTTCGCCGCGAAAAACCTTGTCCAGCAGGGCTTTAGCCAGGATGAGGCGCTCTGTTCCCCCTTCGTGCATGGAGCGTTCCACCGTGACATAATCGACCTCAGGCCCGGCTGCTACTGCCACGTTGGCAGGCAGCGTCCAGGGCGTGGTCGTCCAAACCAAAAGGGAAGTACCGGGTTTTTCCACCAAAGGCAAGCGAACAAAAACCGACGGGTCGGTGGCATCCGCGTATCCCTGGGCCACTTCATGGTCTGATAGGGGTGTACCACAGCGAGGGCAGTACGGGACAATCTTGTATCGCTTGAAGAGCAAGTCGCGTTCCCAGAATGTCTTCAAGATCCACCAGACGGACTCAATGTACTCGTTGGTGTAAGTGACATAAGCGTCGCTCAGGTCGACCCAGAAGGCAATCCGGTCGGTTAGTTTCTCCCAATCCTGGATGTAGTCGAAGACCGATTTCTTGCATAAGTCATTGAATTTTTCGATACCAAATTCTTCGATCTGCTGTTTGTTGTTGAAGCCAAGCTTCTTCTCGACGGCGATTTCCACCGGCAGACCATGGGTATCCCAGCCACCGCGGCGGGAAACGTGAAAACCGTTCATGATCTTGTAGCGCGGGAATATATCTTTAAAAGCGCGCGCTTCCACATGATGGACGCCTGGCTTACCATTAGCGGTCGGGGGACCTTCGTAAAAAACATATTCCGGACCGCCCCTGCGCTGTTCAGTGGTCTTTTGGAAGATCCTTTGCGCTTTCCAGAATTTCAAGATGCCCTCTTCCAGGGCGGTCACATCAAGTTTGGGGGAAACTGGTTTGAACATGGCAAACTCCAAGGAGATGATCGAATAGTCTTATAAGCGAAAAATCTTCTGGTCATAAAGAAAACGCTCATCCCAACAGGGACGAGCGTAATGGCTCGCGATACCACCCTGATTCCTGTATTAAGGCAGACACTCAATGGAGTACGACCCGTAAGTTTATACTCCTACCTGAATAACGGTCAGCTTCCGGCTTTCTTAATTCGTAGAACTAAAGGTTATGTAATTCTACTTTTCAGATCGCGGCTCCGGGAGGATTTTCGGCCTTTCCCGCTGACCCGGCTTACACTCCTTCCGGGCTCGCTACCAGCAGTATGGCGTACTCGTTCCCATTATCGCCTTTCCATGATGGGCTGAATTATAATAGCAAGACATTCCTGCCGCAAGGATAAAATAATGGATATCAAACTCGCCAACAAACCCCTCAGCATCAACGCGACAGAAACCCACCCTACCAAAGGTGGAACCATCGCAAACGCATCCTTGCTGACCATCAACCTGCCCGCTGTACCGGTGCGCTATCTATACTCCGGCTGGCAGTCCTGGACTTTGACCGCCTGGGTGGACTTGGACCGCCCTTTACGCCCGATGCGCCCATCCAGCATGCACCCGATGCAAACCGACCCGTTCTATGCGGGTGAAACCCGCCCACACGGAGCGTGGTATGGGGCAGTGGAATTCACCGACGGACAGATGGTTTTCCTCGGAGCTTTAGGGTTGGAAAGCCACGTGATGCTAGATGGGGAAAGTCTCTCCGGCTGGTATGAAACTGGAAATGGAGAATGGTTTATCGCCACCGGCGAGGAGACCGAATTCATGGCTCGCTACGCCGAACTGCTGGGGGGACGTCTTGGAAAAGGAAGGGCGAATGATCCTTACAAGGTATGGTGTTCATGGTACAGCCTCTACACCGAAATCCATGAAACGCAGTTGCTGAAAATACTCGCCGACCTGGGCCCGATCGACAGCCCCCAAAGCCTGCCCTTCGATGTATTCCAAATCGACGACGGCTGGCAGATCGGCATTGGCGACTGGGAACCGAACGCCAAGTTTCCTTCCGGCATGGAAGAGTTGGCGGCCCGAGTTAAAGAGACGGGAAGAAAAGCCGGGCTATGGTTGGCTCCACTGCTGGTTGTTCCCTCTTCAAGCATATACCGCGAACACCGTGACTGGCTGTTGCAAGACGAAAACGAGAAACTTGTTTCGGCGGGGTTCAACTGGGGAGAACAGCTCTATGCACTGGATACCACGCATCCCGCGGCACTGGACTGGCTGAGGACACTAATGAAAAAAGTCCGAGGCTGGGGCTACGACTACATCAAACTCGATTTTCTGTATGCCGGCGCACTGCCCGGCAAACGGCATGGGGACATGGCGCGTGAAGGTGCTTACCGCACCGGATTGAAAATCATCCGTGAAGCCCTGGGGGAGGCTTATTTCCTGACCTGTGGTGCGCCCATCCTGCCCTCGATCGGCTTGTGTGACGGGATGCGCATAGGTCCGGACGTGGCTGATAGATTCACGTCCCACCGGGATGACGACCTGCTGATGAACTTTGCCGCACCGGGAGTGCGTAACGCCCTGCGAACGACGCTCCACCGTCTATGGCTGCATCCACTCGTCCATACCGACCCGGATGTGGTCTATTTCCGCAGTAGGCAGAACAAGTTGAGCGCAGAGCAAAAATCCCTGCTTCAAGACCTTGCGCAAATTTGCAATTTCAAAGCCAGCTCGGATATCCCAGCCTGGATGACAAACGCGGAGCGATCTGCATTACATGATTATATGGAGAGCAGTCCCGAGGTCCGACAAATAGGGCGGACAGCCTACCGAATCGGCAACCGCAAGGTGGATTTTGGCCCGCAAATCGGACTCCCGCGTTTGCCAGGCCCGTTCACTAATCTACATGGGTCGGTCCTCGGTGGCCTGGCGAATTTACCGGTTTTGATGAATGCATTCGATAAACTGGGAAAGAAATCGCTGAAAAAGATGTTAAAACACAATCCTGTCTAATAAAATACACTCTCTCGGGTTGGCAGGAGTTCTTCCACTGCGGGATCGGCAAGCAGAGTCCATTTGATAGTCACGCCTCCAAGTTTGGCTACCGTGTACTCTTCGTTAATAAGGAGATTGCGGTAGAGATATAATCGTGTTGATGGCGGGACAACCAGCTCTTTCGCCAGAGTCTCCTCAATCAACCTGAGAGATATAAAGAGGAATGGTATTTAATAGAAGGAGGGAATTAGCGGGAGGCTATCGCTATCAGAGCCGGTGTAGGTATCTACGAAAAAGGTTGAGGGGGTTGCTTTAGGTGGACGCTAAATTGAACTACCTATGACCGAAGTCCGCAGTGAAGAAGCTCCCATAAGAGCTTGTCGAACAATAAACATATCCGGCTCCTATGTCGTTGTAGTCGGCCAAGATAATGGCGCGGTGAGGTGGGTCATTCATCCACCACCTGACGGCGGACTCGGGGGAATTATATACACCGGTCCCCGCATAGATGATCTCCCCCCCCCAGAGACCATTGTACCCTGCGCTCACTTCCCGGGTCCAATAGCTGGACCCGTCAGAGCCAGTATGGGAGAGGAAATTATTGACCGACATGTCCAGGCTGTGGATACCGGCGGAAATCTCGAGTGAATAGTTTTCGACCAGGGGAGAGAGTCCAGCAATGGCACGTTCGTTATTGATTAAAGAGACCATTTGTACCTCGAAGGTACCATTATAGACTGGTGAACACCCGGACGGGTAGGTGGGGACCAGAGTCCAGGTGGGGGTGGAGGTCCGGGTTGCCGTGGCAGTGATTGTTCGAATGGCAGTAGAAGTAAATGTCGGCGTAGCAGGTAGAGTTGCAAAGGAGGTTCTGGTTTGGGAACTGGTGGGCGTAATCGAGGGAGTCAAGGTATCAGTCGGTGTGGAAGTGGCTTTCGAGGTGGACGTGGCCGAAAATGTAGCGGTGGGAGGAAGTGTATTGGTCCGCGTGGAAGTTAGGGACGCCGTTTGTGAAGGAGTGGGAGTCCAGGTAATACTGGAGTTGGATGTGACGGTTGGCGAGTTTGTAACGCTGGCTGTAGCGGAGGGCGGGGGCGTATTGGTGGGGGTCCGGGTCAAGGTAGGGGTCCTTGTTAGAGACGGTGTGAATGTGTATGTGGGGGTATAAGAAACGGTGGGCGTGGGAGTAATTGTTGGGGTTTGGGACGAGCTGGGAGTTGCGGTTTTGGTGGAGGTTCTGGTCAGCGAGGCAGTCCCAGTTGAGGTCAAGCTGGCCGTGGGAGTCAACGTATCTGTTAAAGTGGAAGTCAAGGTAAAAGTTGCGGAAGGCGAAGGGGTGACCGTGGTTGTGTTCTCGACCGGCTGGAAAGGAGTGAGGGTCGCTGGAAGAGAAAAAGGCGTAAGGGTTGGCGAAACTGACGTGGCGCTGATAGGGGGGGTGAAAGGCAGGAAAGGCGCAAGCTCTGCCGGGAGGACGCAATCCGTCAGCAGGAAGCAACCTGCAATAAAGGTCAAAAACAATCGTACTTTCATTGGAAACCTACTGCGTCATGCATAAATACTTGAACTTTCCTAGAACGATGGACTCGCCCATAACCGAAATTTGGTTCGGTTATGGGTGCAGTACTCTGAAGAATTATCATACCTGAATGCCAGACAATAACCCTATACAATTTTGAAAGGGAGGTAATCAAGAGTTTCAGATAAAAGAATGCGGGTGACCTTCTTAGGGTGATTCCTGCGTGGGCATAAATGGCAAACCCGGCCGCTCCTGGAGCAGGTTTTCAGCCAGGAAATAACCACTCTCATGAAGATAAGTTGCCATGTCAACCCCACCGTAGCGATAGTGCCAGGGTTTTTAGGTCAGACCAGTCCATGGCTCAGCCTCTGGCAAGTCCGTCAACGTAAACCCACATTCATAAGCATGGGGTGTCAGCTAAATCCCCTCACTGGTCTGCGAAGAAAGCGGGAAAACTACATCAACGAGTCGCCGGTAAATCTGGGAAGCTCCGGCGAACCAAAGTCCACCACCGTACCCAATTGGTGTTCACTGTGACCGGGTGGAGCCCTGACCTAGGAGCCATAAGCGGGGTCCTCCACCTGCCAAATGTTGTAAGTATAAGCCTGTTCGAAATAGCTCCGATATGCGAAAAGAACTATCAGCGAAAGACCACCGTCTTTCATTACCGCGATCACCATTCCCAACGCACCAGCAGCAAATCTTGTAGGGTGACATAGCCCGAGACATAATTCCCCAACCTGACCAGGTCGGTAGGGACATAATCACGGGCAAGACCAAAAGAGGCGGTCACAACCGCCAGTTAATGATCGGCAGCAGGACGGCGTTCATAACATGGCATGACAGGTTCTTCAGGTGCAGATAGCTGGAAGAAGGTTGAAGTTGGAGATGGAAAAAGGGAAGGCGTTTCCGATGGAGTAGGCATAACCGGAGTGGATGTGGGTGAGGCGACCAGCATGGCCGAAGGGGTGACCAAGGATGTCAAAGCGGCCTGTGCTTGACAGGCCGCCAGGATAGAAACCAGCAGTAAGGGAAAGTTAATACGGATTTTACGAGCCATCATTTAAAGCATCAACCAGTAGATTTATATTCTTCGGTGATGGCAAATTCAAGCGCAAGATTCGTCTTCCCCTTACAGACAGGGCTTCGTAATCGCCAAGAGCCTGCGCCCGTTCTAAAGTTCCAAAACTCATGCTCTGTTCCGGTATCTCCAGATCTTCAGTAGGGTCGGCGGTGATTTGCAGGAAAAGACCCGAATCAGGCCCACCTTTATGAAGTTGTCCGGTGGAATGCAGGAAGCGGGGTCCAAATCCCAAAGTTGTGGCACAACCGGTCTTCGCCCGAATTTGAAGGCGCAGGTTCGCCAAAGCAGCCACCATTTCAGGGTTGCGGGGCAGGTAGGCATTGATCGCAATGTAATCGCCTTCATGGGCAGCAGCCAGGAATGCCTGCAGAAGCTTCTCCAGGCTATTTCCGGTGAGAGGCATGGTAGAGAACACCCTAATACCACCCTTTTCCCAGATGGGCTGGCCTTCATCCATGTGCTTAGATTCGCTATACGCAGATATTTTAATTTTAGTGCGATCTTTCGAATCCTGTACATCTGGCTGGTCGAAGGCATTGACGCCCAGCACTACACAGGCGATAGCAGTTGCCACTTCCCAGCGGAAGAACTCAGCCCCCAAATCATAAGCATCAGAGAGATTGAATACCAATACCGGATGACCAAACTCCTGAAGACCTTTCATGGCTGCATCCAGCTTTCCCTCCCGGCGCAAATAGACAAAAAGCCTGTCGGAGCAGTAACTTTCAGGGGCAGCTAGCTGTTCACCAGCGACCGGAAGAATCCCCTTGCCCAGCTTCCCACTCGATTCAGCCACCAACTGCTCCAACCAAGCGTCAAAGGGTAAAACCGATTGATCAGCTAGGATGGTCAGTTTATCGCGACCATCTAAAGCAGCTTGGCCGAGGATCGCACCCAGCACAAGGCCTGGATTGCGCGTCCCACTTACATCGGGAGCACACTGGCGCATCATCCAATCGGCGCGGTCGAGAAGGAGGTCCAAGTCGATTCCTATCAGCGCAGCCGGGATCAAACCGAAGTGGGTCAAAGCAGAATAACGCCCGCCTACGGTGGTGTCAGCATGGAAGATTTTACGGAAGCCGCGGGTGTTTGCAAGTGCATCCAAGGTGGTACCCTGATCGGTAATGGCAACAAAGTGACTGCCAATATGACCGCTGCGTTCCCAGAAATAGTTGAACATGGCAATGATCTCTGCCGTTCCACCTGACTTGGATGAGACAATATAAAGAGTCTTTTCTGGTGGGAATGTCTTGCCAGCAGCAAGTACCTGGGCGGGATCAGTGGAATCAAGTATGGAGAAAACAACTTTCCCAATTAAAACTGGAGAGAAGACCAGATCAAGTACTTCTGGAGCAAGGGAAGAGCCACCCATACCAAGTAGTAGGATATGATCCAACCCATCGGCGCGGACCTGGGAAACGAAGTTGTCCATCTCCTTCAAGCCGGCACGTGAACTGTGCGGAAGGTTCAGCCAGCCGAGGCGTTTATGAACTTCATCCTGGCCAGCCTTATCAGCAGTCCAAAGAGTTGGGTCGTGGAACCAGAGACGGGCTGGAGCGGCGTCTGCAATCAGGCTGGCGACGCGGAGTTTAACGGAGGCAGCCAAAGGTCCGAGTGCGTCTACAGCGGCGACACGCCGATCGTCTATCGTTTTGAGCATGACAGCGAACGCATCCGCAAACGTCTTCACACCCTCAACTTCCAGTTCCTCAGTCATTTTTTCCATCGGAATACCCGAAGCTTCAATCTCCTCTAGTACTTTGCGGGCCTCATCGAGATCGTCCAAAATAGTAACCTTGGGGACACCATGATCACGGAAGGCTTCGAGCGTTTGCGGTGGAACGGTATCGACAGTGCCTGGTCCAATGAGACTATTTACATAAAGTGTATCGGGATAGGCCGGGTTCTTGGTGCTGGTCGAAGCCCAGAGCGGGCGTTGCAGATTACAGCCAGCCGCCTGGTAGCGGGCAAAGCGCTTTCCGCCAAAAACATTTCGGAACTCTTCGTAAGCCAGTTTAGTATATGCGATGGCGGTTTTACCACACAAGGGAGAGCCCTCTGGCAAGAGGTCGTCCACCTTTGTATCCATGCGGGATACAAAGAAAGATGCAACAGAGGCAATATGGTGAACTGGCAACCCGGCCTCAAGGCGCATGTCAAGACCGGCCAGATAAGCGTCTATGACAGCCCGATAGCGCTCGATGGAAAAGATGAGGGTAATATTGATGTTTATCCCTGCCGCAATGGCATCCCGAATGGCGGGTAGACATTCCTTGGTGCCTGGAATTTTGACCATAAGATTCGGACGGGCAACCCAACCCCAGAGTTGTTTCGCCTGGGCAAGAGTGCCCTCTGTGTTATAAGCCAGGGATGGATTCACTTCAAGGGAGACGTAACCATCCGTCCCGTCTGTCTCACGATAAAGTGGAGCGAATAGATCGCAGGCGTCGCGAATATCTTCGATGGCAAGCTGCCAGAAGATCTGATCAGCCTCCCAGCCGGACCATGCCAAAGGAATTAAGGCTGAATCATAATCGTTTGTCTTGGCTATCGCGTTATTAAAGATGGATGGATTGGATGTAACCCCACGGATATCACCGCGTTCAATCATGGCAGCCATTTCACCGTTTTTTCCATCCGGAGATCTTACAAGCAGTCGGCGCTGAATATTGTCATACCAGATAGATTGTCCAAGTGTATGGAGTTGCTGAATAGTTGAAGTCATAGGGGGATCCTCGGTAAGAATTCGGTCGGGCATCAGCTCGACCCACGATTTTAACGATATTAGTTTTTTTAGCGCGCTTCCAAGTTCCTGATCTTGGCGACCCGGCGGGCATGGCGTTCCTGCCCTGGATCATTCCCCTCAAAACGGGCCGCCAGGAAGGAGGTGACGATCTCTTTCGCAAGTTCAGGACCAACAACGCGTGTCCCAATACACAAAACACTCATATCATCGTGCTCGACACCCTGGTGGGCAGAATAAGTATCATGACAGACACAAGCAAATATCCCTTTCATTTTATTGGCTGCAATACATGCCCCCACTCCGGATCCGCACAGTAAAATCCCGCGCTCAGCCTGTCCCGATTGGATCAGGAGTCCTAGCTTTTCGGCGTAATCGGGGTAGTCCACAGGCTCGGTGCTGTCGGTCCCCAAATCAAAAACCTCGTACCCGGCAGAACGGCTCGTTTCTGTTATGGTCGATTTCAGCAGAAAGCCAGCGTGATCACAGGCTATTGCAATTTTCATAGTCATACCTCCGTTAGGATTACCGCATTGATTTTACCATGCAGATTGAAGTGAGTATCAGTTGTCATTCCGGGTTAAGTGTGCCATAATTGACAAAACAATCAAATAAGATTAATCGTTCCAGGAGATACCATGGCTACTCCCGTGCCCGTCCAACAAATCGCTGAAGATATCAGACGCCTGCAATCGAAAGTGAGTGACCTGCAAGGAAGTGTGCGCCTGGCAAAGGCACGTGATGCGGTGGAGGACCTGCAAACCACCGTCAATAGTACCTCTCAGCGGATCGCAACCTTGCGAACGCTCGGTTACGTCTTTGAGAAAGATCTGGAAAACCAAGCGCAGGCTTTTGTAGAATCCTGGGCGCTCCTGTACCCGAACCTGCAATCACAGATCAATTCACAGTCCACCACTCTGATGAATTCACTGCGTCCGATCGAAATGCAAATGCCACAATTGAACGTAATGGCTGGCAACCCGGCAGCGGCACGCGGGCTGCTTGGTTCGATACAGTCCGCGGTGGTCATGCTGGAGGATAAAGTCTTGGCTACCGAAAAGACGATCGAGGGGATGTACGACCAGTTCAACAACCAGGTCTACCAGTTGACGAAACATTTGAACGAAATCGAATACCTGGTCACCCAACTGGCGGAAGCGACTTTCCAACTTCTACCAACCGAGAGTGGTATCGCAGCGATCAAGGCAGTATGGTGCAAGACAGGGAAGGAGCAGAAAGGCGATCCAGAAGGCGTCCTGTTCCTCACCGACCAGCGCATCCTCTTCGAGCAAAAAGAAGAAATAGTAACCAAGAAGGTGCTGTTCGTGGCGACCGAAAAACAGAAAGTTCAGCAACTTCAGATTGAATGTTCAGTCATATTGGTAGATAAGATGGAGACAAGCAAACAAGGAATGATGAAGAACGAGGACCATATCGAGATCCGTTTTGCCAGCGGTGCACCGGTGGAAATGGTCCACTTCCACATCTGGCAGGATAACGCCACTTGGCTGCAACTCATCAACCGTGCCAAAAGCAGAGGTTTCGACAATGGCCGCGCCGTGGCAATCGATCAGACCGCAGTGGAAAAAGCCAAAGCCGCACCTGTTCAATGCCCGAATTGCGGCGGGACCATCACTGAAGTAGTGATGCGCGGGATGGACAGGATTAAGTGTGAGTATTGCGGATTTGTCATCCGGCTTTAAAAACAAGGAATCAACAAAAAGCAGCAGGTGAAAACCTGCCACTTTATTTATTCAAATAGGACCAATTATAAATAAGTATCTTTTAATCCAGAAACCGGCAAAGTAATTTGCCCCTCCTGCTGATTACCAATCCAGACCACATCACTTGGTTGACTGACTGCCAGGTAAGCGGTGAAAGCCGCCACCAAAGCATCCAATTCTTCGGGAGTATAGATGAACTCCAATGGTAAAACACCATTCAACAACCGGTGGCGGGTTATTTCTTCAAAGAACTCCATCGGATCTTTGATGCCCATATCCTGCTCGTAGAGCAGCAACTGCCTCTGCAAACGCCCTTCGAGGGTCGGCTTTGGCAAGGGGATTTGCCCAAGGAGAGCGCAATAGGCTGCATGCGGATGCGTTTCGAGCCATTGGTGGGTTGCGTTCTCAGATGGATAAGGTTTATACCCGGTCCCATCCAACTTCCGATAGAAATCAAAACCCGTCTGCATCCAAGCCGCGCAGGTCTCCGACCGGGAGGATGTCGGCGAAACAGAGATACCGCGGCCACGTAATTCGTGCTCTGCCAAGCGCATATCAGCTCCGCGCAAATGTCCAGGGGTCAGGTTTTGTTTTTCCAGATTTTTTCGAACCAGTCCTTTGTTCGGGCAGTGCGGGGCATTGACAGCCACCACCGTAGCCTGCTGACCCCCCAGGAATGCGAGCACTTCTTCTTCCTCTCCCGCAGCCAATACCACTAATTGGCAATTCTCATCGATGGCGGCGTACGTAAATGGGTGGCGTCCACCGGAAGGATCAATCCCAATGAAAGTTGTTTTTGAGATTAGCATAGGAGCCTTACTGTCTGGATTATGGTAAACTGACTATCAATAGTTTAGACCAAAAAGGGTTTAAAAGCAACATGGATAAGATACTGATTAAAAACCTGCGCGTGCTAGGGATTCTTGGTGTGAATGAGGGGGAGCGGACGACTCTGCGCGATATTGTCATCAGCGTGACACTCTTCGCGGATACGCGCCGTGCAGGACAAACCGATAATCTCACAAATTGCGTGGATTATTCGCAGGTGATAAAAGAAATCCGGGCCCTGGTGGTGGAGGCGCGAAGGTTCACGGTGGAAGCACTGGCAGAGGATGTCGCCAATCTATGTCTTAGCAGGCCAGGGGTGCGTAAAGTGACAGTCAGAATTGAAAAGCCTGGTGCTGTAGCAAATGCAGAGTCAGTCGGAGTGGAAATCGAACGCGCCAATTAAATCTGCAACGGCGTAGCACCCCTGCTGATATTATCGAGGAACTCCTGCCGCGAGGCCAAGTTGGCACGGAAGGCCCCATGCATGGCAGAGGTAGTCAGACGGGCATTGTGTTTCTGTACGCCGCGCATGCTCATACACAGGTGGAGGGCTTCCACGACGACAGCTACTCCTTGCGGGTGGAGCAAGTCGCGGATGAAATCGGCGATTTGACGAGTCATACGCTCCTGGACTTGCAAGCGGTGTGCATACAGGTCAACAATGCGGGGGATTTTGGAAAGGCCAAGGACTTTCCCATCCGGGATGTATGCCACATGCACACGTCCCATGAACGGCAGCAAATGATGTTCGCAAAGACTGTAAAACTCGATATCGCGGACGATTACCATCTCATCGTATTTGATCTCGAATAAGGCATCATTGACCACCATGACCGGATCCATTTGGTAACCAGACAGCAACTCGACATACATGCGGGCAATACGTTCGGGTGTGCGCCTTAAGCCATCGCGGTTGGGATCTTCGCCAACCGCAGTTAAGATCAGCTGCACGGCAGACTGAATTTTGCCAATATCGATTTTGTTCTTGGCAGCCAGCTCATCGTCAATGTTATCGTCAAAATCAACATATTCCATGGGTCACTCACAAGAAACTGGCCCGGAATGTCTTCCGGGCCAGAGTAAACGGTCCGCGAAAATTAGCCAATTTTCGGCTCGATAAGCCCATAACTACCGTCGCGGCGATGGTAGAGCACATTGATGGAATTCGTCTCTAAATTGAAGAAAATGAAGAAGTTATCGTGGCTGAGTAATCGCATCTGCTCCAGCGCCTCGGATTCGCTCATCGGGATCAGGTCAAAAGTCTTATGCCTGGCAATAACCTGAACCTCTTCTCTGCCTGCCTCTTCGGGAATTGGGACAACTTCAGCAGCAGAACGACCATCACCACGGCCATGGAAATGCTTGCCCTTATAGCGATCCAATGCTCGCTGCATTTTGTCAATGGCACAGTCAAAAGCAGCAGTGATATCGTCTCCGCGTTCCTCGATGCGCAATAATGCCCGGCGTCCCCGCGCAGTAATCTGAGCGACATTCCGGTCTTTGGCGCTACGCGCCGATTTAATGAAAGTCAGGTCCACTCTGGCTTGCTCGATCTCATTCAGGTAGCGATCCAATTTGGAGGTTTTCTTGGTAACGTAGTCCTTCAAGCTGTCAGCTATTTCCAGGTTCCGTGAAAAAATATCTACTTTGACTGCCATAGGTTCCTCCTGAGAGATTTGGATATTGGTTCTATACGGGATTCAAACCGTGATGAGGTAGAGCACGAGCCAGCGTAAGTGCATAGACTGACTCCGCGCCGGCATCCAGCAGAGCAAAAGCGCATGCTGAAAGCGTAGCTCCTGTGGTGGCGACATCATCCATGAGAAGAGTTGTTTTCCCGTGAACCTGCCCTGGGTCTGCTTGAAAGGCACCTGAGACGTTCGCTTTCCGTTCAGCAATTGTCAGCCCCACCTGAGATCTGGTTTCGCGCAACCGAGCAATTGCCTGGGGAGCATAACGCCAGTGTTTAGCCACAGCAAGCGGCAAGGCTACTAATCCAATCTGATTATAGCCGCGTTCTTTCATCCGCTCTTTCCCTAAAGGGACTGGGATTACCAAATCGACTGGCCAACCTAGCGTGCCAACATACTCACTCAGGTGTTGTGCCAGGGCATCACCCAAAGACAAATTCCGGCGGTATTTTAAAGTATGCAGTGCGTGACGGATGGGACCCTCAAAAACCAACCAGGAACGCATCATTTTAAAGGGGGGAAGTGACTCTATACAACCCTTACATTGACCTGGACGGGAAACCGGCAAACCACAGTTCCAACAAACAGGTTCCGGTACTTTCTGAACCTGTTTCTGGCAGTCCGGACACCAGCGGTATCCTACCCGATTGCATCCCCCACATACTGGTGGAAAAAGCCAGTCCAGACCACCCCACACCAACTGGTTTAACCAGTATGTTGAAGCCACGCTCTGTCAGCACCTTACATAAAGTACTTCAACGATCCATAGAGACGGAAACCAGCCGGGGTCAACAACACGATCATCAAGGCAGGAAAGATGAATAGTCCCATCGGGAAAATCATCTTAATCGGTGCCTTATGAGCTTCTTCTTCGGCATGCTGGCGCCGCTTAACCCGCATCTGGTCAGATTGTATACGCAACACTTTTGCCATGCTGACGCCCAGCATCTCCGACTGAATGACTGCAGCAACAAAGCTGGTCATCTCGGGTAGACCCAGTCTTTCCGACATGTCTCTTAAAGCATCACGGCGCAACTTGCCTAATTGGATCTCTCTAATTACACGGCCAAAAGCCATGGACAATTCGTTATCCCATTTTTCATTGACCTTAGACATGGCCGCGTCAAAACCCAAGCCTGCTTCCACGCAGATTGTCAATAGATCAAGGGCATCCGGCATTGCTTTGCGAACGCCTTTCTGCCGGCTGTTAACCTTGCTCCTGATCCATAGATCCGGGAAGAAGTAACCAATTATTGTAAAAAGCAACACAATTAACAACTTTATGGGAAGTGAAAAAGTCCTGGAGAAAAGTGAAAGCAAGAATACCAAGCCGCCAAATAGTCCTGCGGCTACAAAATGCAGAACCATGAACGTGGAGGCATCCATCCGGCCAGGATTCCCGGCCATTTCAAGGCGGATCCGTGTCTGCTCCACAACATGTTGAGGGGTAAAGCGGGAGGAGATCTCACCCAGGCGACGCATGATCGGCATCACGACGCGTTCAGAAAAAGGCTGGGATAGTTCAATTTCCTCAAGCGAAACGGCCTCACCGCGCTGGCTGTACTCAGCCATGCGTTCAGCCAGAGGATCCTCTTGCTGAGTTTTCGATTTTTGGATGCCGGCCCTGACCAGAACAGCCGCACCGCCGATCACGCCAATGACTACCACGAGAATAATGATCGTTTGAAGCATGTTACACCTCTACATTAGCAATGCGAGTCATTACAAAATATCCAATGGAAATCAACACCCCAGCAGCGCCTAAGGCAATGCCTCCGCATAGAAGATGGTCTTTATTAAAGAATTCCATTACATAACTGCGGTTCAAGAACCACAAAATGCAGAGTAGACCGACGGGCATCAGCGCAAGCGCACGGCCGGAATACATCGCCTGGGCTGTCAGGGAGCGAATATCACCCTTAATACGAATACGCTCACGGATCGTGTAGGAGATGACATCCATGATCTCAGCTAAGTTACCGCCAACCTCTCGCTGCACGTTGATGGCAGTAACAAGAAAATCAAGATCCTGGCTGGGGATGCGTCGAAGAAGGTTGGCGAGCGCCTTCTCCATCGGAATACCAAGTTGCATTTCCTGCACGACGCGTCTAAACTCATCGCAGATCGGAGCTGGTAACTCCTTACTAACAGCTTCCATGGACTGTAATGTGGAGAAACCTGCCCTGAGCCCGTTTACCATTAAGTTCAACATATCAGGTAATTGGTCATTGAAGCGTGTCAAGCGCTTCGATTGTTGACTTTTTACATACATTCGAGGCAGTAACGCACCAATGGCTCCACCAATTACAGCAGAAATAAGAAGTCTTCCACCAAGCATAAATGCAATCAATCCTACACCAATAATCGCAATCACATACAAAGCGATATACTCGCCAGGTTTGAATTTCAAATCAGCACGAGCCAATTCGCGGGAAATACGGTCGCCAAAGGATGATTTTTCGACACTTCTATTCACCCAATCGGTCAGCGCGCCTTTGGAGTCTTTTGTTTCTATCTTTTTATCTTCTTCGAGATACTTGTTCAGGCGATCATCGATCGAGGTCTTATCACCGGTTGCCGATATAACAATTCCAACAACCAGCAACACCAGGGCAATTACACCGCCGCCAATTAGTATAATATTAGTCATTGATCACCTATTCAAAATCGGATCCGCTTATGTCTTTAATATCTTTGCCGGCTGCCGACACCAAAGATCGAGGGAGGCAAGTGGATACCAGCAGCTTCAATTTTCTCCATGAATTTCGGACGGAGACCGGTCGGGCGCATGTGGCCAATCACTTTTCCGTTCTCCAAGCCGGTCTGTTCGAAAACAAACAGATCCGTTGTGGTAATAACATCCCCTTCCATACCACTGACCTCGGTGATATTTGTCACTTTGCGTGACCCATCGCGCATGCGCTCCTCATGGACAATCATATCAATTGCTGAAGAAACCTGTTCACGAATTGCGCGTACCGGTAAATCCATACCAGCCATCAATGTCATCGTTTCGAGACGTGACAAGGTATCACGTGGAGAGTTCGAGTGCAAGGTAGTCATGGAGCCATCATGACCAGTATTCATGGCTTGTAACATATCCAGCGCGGCATCATCGCGGATCTCGCCAACAATGATCCGGTCTGGACGCATACGCAGAGCATTTACAACCAGGTGTCGAATGGTAATTTCACCACGGCCTTCAATGTTCGGCGGGCGAGATTCCAAGGTAACTACATGCTCCTGGCGCAGTTGAAGTTCCGCTGCATTTTCTATGGTAAGGATGCGTTCATCGCTCGGAATAAAACCGGAAAGAACGTTAAGCAAGGTGGTTTTACCAGAACCTGTACCTCCGGAGATAACAATATTCAACCTCGCCTCAACACAGGCCTTTAGAAACTGAAGAGATTCTGGTGTTAGGGTACCGAATTGAACCATCTGCTCAATGGTGATAGGTATTTTTGAGAATTTACGAATGGTCAATGTCGGTCCGACCAAGGAAATGGGTGGAATAACGGCGTTTACGCGGGAACCATCTGCTAAACGGGCATCCACGTATGGACTGGATTCATCGATACGGCGTCCCAGTGGAGCAACGATACGGTCAATGATGCGCATAACATGATCGTTGCTTTCAAATGTCACCGGTACACGATGGATTTTACCCTTGCGCTCAATATAGATGTTCTTTGCCCCGTTTACCATTATTTCTGTGACCGTTTCATCTTCAAGAAGAGTTTGTAGAGGCCCCAAGCCAAGAATCTCAGCCGTTATCTGTTCGAAAAGGCGGGCACGTTCCGGTCTTGAAAGGACAATGTTCTCCTCACTCAATATTTGCTCAAACAACCCCTGAATTGTCTTGCGAACTTCCTCAGTTTTCGTGATATCCATGGATGGATCAAGTTCGGCCAAAAGCCGGTTTTGGACTCGCGTTTTGAGGTCAAAGTATGTTCCCTCTTGAGGCGTCGTGCTGGGAGCGCTCACCCTGCGAGCTTGCAAAGAGGACAAACGGGATGCATCTCCGCCAGGCGCCTGGGAAGCGTCAGAGGTCTGTTCGGTAGGCTTCCCTTGACCTTGTTCGATCCGCTTAAGTAAAGACATTATTTCCTCCTAATTACCAATTACCGTTTAGCCACTGTTACTAGCTCTTCTTCCCGTTTGACTAGTTTAGCCCGTAACGCTTCAGCCAATATATAAATGCCTCGGGCTGCTGGTTGGGTTTTATTATCCAGCATGAAAGGTACACCCCGGTTAACCGCGGGGATCACCGTACGTTCATCAAGAGGAATGACAGCCAGCACTTCCTGTTTAAGATTCTCGCCGACTTTCTCTGGAGAAATCGCAATCCGCTTGTCGAACTTATTCATCACGAATGCTATTTTTTCCGCCGGGATATTCAAAGTCAACAGGAGGTCTAGAAACAAACGAGCGTTCTTGATCGAAGGGATATCTTGAGTGGCAACAAGGATAATAGAATCGGCGATATCAAATACCGATAAGGTTACATCCGTTAAATGTGCACTGCTATCCACGATCACGTATGCATAAAGTTGGCGCAAATAGCGCAGCAGTTTCGAGAATTGATCTGCATTTACTTTTTCAGCATTTTCAGGGCGAGACGGTGATGCCAGAATATGCACACCTGAGGCCGCGTTTTTGATCAAAACATTATCTACAATTTCAGGATCCAATTCATCAACCCGCGGTGCCAAGTCTAAGACGGTATTCTTCCCCTGCTCGTTCAAAAAGATGGCTACATCTCCGAACTGAAGATTCGCATCCACAATAACGACACGTGTCTCCTCGTTATGCAATGCAACTGCAAGGTTTACTGCGATCGTGGTACATCCTGTCCCACCCTTTGGACTATAGACGAGAATGATTTTTCCCCGATTCAGCCCAACGCTTTTCATTGGTTGGTTGGAACCACTCTGTGAAGTGACAAATACCTGGCTGGTCTTGGAGCGTTCTTCGCGTGCCATCTTGCCGGCCCGGCGGATGGCTGCTACGAGTTCATCCGGCATGGGAGGTTTTGTAAGGAAATCGCGTGCACCTACCAGCATTGCCCGGCGCATATAATTCTGATCCCCCTGAACCGAAAGGATCACAACCTGAACAGCTGGCATCTTCTGCCGAATCGCTTCTGTGGCAGCGATGCCATCCATATCAGGCATATTGATGTCCATCAAAACGACATCAGGATTCGATTCTTGGGTTATTTGGATCGCCTCACGGCCGGTCCGCGCAGCAGCAACCACTTCGATATCCGCCTCAAACTGTAGCAGTTTTCGAACGTTTTCGCGCGTTTCAGCAACATCATCCACAATTACCACGCGAATCTTTTCGCCATCAGCCATCAAAAATCTCCATCGATCGGTTTACTGCTCCTTGTAGAGAATCGTAGACCTTGAACAAACGGAGCACAGGGATCAGTGGATATTTTCTTGCACATCCTCGTGCAATCCCCTGGTAAGCGAACCAATACCATGTGATTCGGTATTGACGCAGTCCCTGGACAACTTTCAAAGATCTTATCTCTACGGTACGGGCATCGTATCGTTAGGCAATTTAGGATCCAGAAGGTTATCAAGACGCGGCTGCACGGCATATGGTAACTTCGCCGGAACTGGAATATTGTATTGGGTCAAAAGATATTCCAGCATGGCTGCATCGGTCTGCACAGCTGGGCCGGTGCTGTTGGGATTGCGGAGGGTCAGGGTGATTTTTGCACCACTATAAACAAGGAATACGAGTGTGTTGGCATCATCCGGTGAAACCATAAGAGTAACAATATCCGGGCGTGTGATTGCAGTAACTACCTGCTGCCCAGCAGGTGCAGGGGTAGCAGTTGGCACAGGTCCAGATTCAGGTAAAGTTGCCTGGTCAGAGGCTTCGCCTGGCAGAGGGAAAGATCCCACATGGAGCACCTGGACATTTTGTACGATCATTTGTGTCACCAGGCGCGGGCGTTGCCCTTCTGATGGGACAAGGTAAACCGGCTGGTTCAGTGTTTCATCTAAAACCGTAGTTCCCACTCTTGACCCTTCTCCGCCGGACGAGATGAGCGCAGTCAATTGAGTCCCAGTGGCACTCAATCCCGGGGATAAGACACCGGCAGTTAAATTGGGGAGAATGCTCTGGTTGGTGGGGTCAACATCCACAAGTAACATGGTCACAATGATATCAACATAATCACCATCGCGAATCCCGTATGCCACAGATGAGAGACGTGTGATGGGAATAGCCACAGCTGTCAGCCCCTGCGGGATGAATGGAGCCCAAGTGGAGCCAGGTAAATTAACGTTCCCTGCTGTCGACGTGACCATCGAATCTGTGATCGGTACACCTTGGGAAATTGTATACTTGGCATACATATTCACAACATCGGCTTTGTTGGTGAAAAGCCCTTGGACGAGTGCGGTATCAGGGATCTGGATAGTACTCAACATCGCTTCGGTGATGGCCGTGCCAGGAGAAATATTCTGGCCAGCTGTAACAATTTCCACGAGTTGCGTTTGCTGGGTAACCTGCGTTACAGGAGGTGTGGTGGTACGGTGCATCCACAACCAGCCTGCCACAGCAGCCACGGCGATGATGATAATCAGCGCCAGATAGATGAAAATACGTCCACGTTTCATGAGAAACTCCTTCCACCTTAGGTTTGTAGTTGCATTATACAGTAAAAATGCAACCTTGAATATTGCATCTACATTATTGCGAACCAACCATTCAGGTTCGTTTTTCCCTGAACATAGCCCACCCGACAGGCAAAACTTGTGACCGGGCGAGCTTCACCATCCCAGCTCTTGCGGAACACTATTTTTCCTCTTCTACCTGTAAACCTCGCACCACATCGTCCATCGTCCCGCCTTCCTTGCGCATCCCTGGCGCGGGTGTTCCACAATGCGGACAAATATTCCAGGGTAATTCCATCAACTTCCCACAGGAGTGACAGGTTTTGTGCAATTTGGTCTGACAGGTTGGACAAACCAACCAGTCATCTTTGACGCGCCGTTCACAGCCGGGGCACACCGATTGATCTTCGATGGCTTGTAAAAGGGCTTCCTCTTCTAGCGTCTGCTGGTATTCCTCTTCCAAAGTACGAGCCGGACGCAAGACGAGATAGACTAGAATACCAGGTAGATTTAATAGAACCACCAGTGCTGCTGCTAGAAAATGAACTAACCGATCACGGTGACGGGCACGAATATCGCGATAAGTCCAAACAACCAGAGCCACCCACAAGGACACCAGGAAGGCTCCAGCAAAACCGGCCAAAACAAGAGTTATACCACTCAGGAATGTGGGATCGAAAACCATCGTAACTCCTTATCGAGAAGGACATAAAATGCTATCACTCTTTGGGGTAAGTTTATTACATTACATGTCCCGGTCGAAACGGTTCGATATTCCGTCGATTACCGATCTCTCCTTCCCTTTCAGTATTTATTATACACTCAAATAATACTCCCGACCTATAGGAAATCTAATGATATTGATAGGGAATCAGAGGATCAAAATTTGGATAATAATTTCTTCATTCCGCTTTCACATAATATCCCCTTTAAACAAAAACCCGGTCCAGTGGAGGAACCGGGTTCTAAGGATGGTTTGTACTTTAGACTGAGAGTGTTAAATACCTTTATCCTGGTCTTTCGCCCCGTAACCAGGACCGGATTTAAAGAAATCGTAGTTGGGTTGAATATCGTCGCGCAAATTAACCACTTCCCCGGCTGTCAACTGCTTGACAGTGTCGAGCACCAAATGGGTACCGTTGTGATTTGTGCCTTCAAAGCGGCCGGTCAAGCCAACCTTGCTGATGTATTCGCCACCCTTGGCTGTATAGACTGCCGGTACCTCATCCTCCGGGAAAATGGCTGCATACGGGCATTCCGGGATGCAGGCGCCACAATCAATGCAGGTATCCGGATCGATGTACATCCAAGGATGTTTCTCAAGTGGTAGACCGGGGATGATGCACTCCACCGGGCATACTTCGATACAGCCGCGATCTCGAAGGCAGAGGCTGGTAATAATATGCGTCATTTGGTTCCTCCTATTGGAAAATAAAGATAAAGTTAGGTCTATTATATCTGTCCTGATAAAATTTTGCAACAAAAAGCCCGGACATAACGTCCGGGCAGGAGCTTTTTTATAAAAAACCTACTTTTCAGAATACCGGCGAGTAACCTCGGCCCAGTTGACCACATTCCACCAGTTGCTTACGTATTCAGCGCGGCGATTCTGATATTTCAAGTAATAGGCGTGTTCCCACACATCCAAGCCCAGGATCGGATTCAAACCATTCGTGATCGGATTATCCTGGTTGGCCGTAGAGACGATTGCCAGTCCGCTGCCCTTTTTAACCAGCCAAGCCCAACCAGAGCCAAAACGGCTGATTGCGACCTTCTCAAATTCACTTTTAAAACTGGAAAAGGTCCCGAAAGAGGAGACAATCGCTTTTTCCAATGAATCTTTGGGTTCACCACCAGCGTTCGGGGCCATCACCTGCCAAAACATTTCATGGTTCCAGGTTCCCCCACCATGATTGCGGACTGCCATGCGGACATCTTCGGGGATAGCGTTCAAATCCACCAGCAAGGCTTCGAGCGGCTTCCCCGCCAATTCGGGATGCTTATCCAGAGCAGCGTTAAGATTTGTCACATAAGCAGCATGGTGTTTGTCGTGATGAATCTGCATCGTCAAGGTATCAATAAAAGGCTCCAAAGCGTCGTAGGCATATGGAAGCGGATTAAGTTGGAACGACATAGGGTTTTCTCCTTATTCATTGTTTATTATTTATGATATATATTATCTATATTATACTATTTACTTCTTCAAAGTCAAGCCACCGACGGGATTTCTAACAAATTGCTAACAACCAACGAGCAAGCGGTATACTTCGAGAATGGCAAGTACCTCCGCTGTCCCCCGCCGTTCTACATTAACCCTGGGCCTTTTAGCTGGTATATTAGCTGCATCGACCGCGGCGATTTTTATCCGTTTTGCACAGCACGAGGGGGCAGCATCCATCGTCATCGCTGCGGCGCGATTGACGATCGCCAGCCTGCTGCTGGCGCCAGTTGCATTGACCCGCTACCAGTCTGACCTGAGTCATCTAAGCCGGCGGGAAATGGGTTTGGCAATGCTTGCAGGTCTCTTCCTGGCTTTACATTTTGCCACCTGGATCACGTCCCTCCAATTCACCAGTGTAGCCAGTTCTGTGTTATTGGTAACAACCACACCACTCTGGGTGGCACTGCTTGCTCCATTAGTGCTGCGTGAACGGGTCGGGGCTACAACGTTAATCGGATTGGGCCTGGCTCTGGCCGGTGGAGTCATCGTCGGGTTAGGTGATGCCTGTACATGGCAGGCAGGGTCGATCGTCTGTCCACCACTGCGATCATTCATCGGCGGGCCAGCCTTCCTGGGTGATCTCCTGGCGCTTTTGGGGGCATGGATGGCTGCAGGTTACATGCTGGTGGGGCGGAAATTGCGAGTGAAGATGGAACTCGTTCCGTACATTTTTGTTGTCTACGGGATGGCCGCGCTGGTTCTGGTGGTCATCATGTTGGGAATGGGAGAAAGCCCGCTTGGGCTGCCCCCATTGTCTTACCTGTGGTTCTTGCTGCTGGCATTAGTGCCACAATTGTTCGGGCATTCGACGTTCAACTGGGCGTTGAAGTTTCTGCCGGCTTCATTCGTTTCGGTAACGCTTCTCGGCGAGCCGGTTGGCTCGACCGTGCTGGCATATTTCATTTTTCAGGAACAGCCGGGGTGGGTGAAAATCGGCGGGGCGGTGTTAATCCTGATAGGGATCTGGTTGGCTGCAAAGACCACAAATTCCCGTTGATCCTATTCCACAAGACGGTGAGGCTATTAATCATGATTACATGGGATAACCTTAACAAAATAAAACAAATACAGGTATTAACGAATGAGATCATGAAATGGGATAAAAAGGACCTTGAATATTTTGTTGTTGCCCTTGTAGGTTTGAACATACGCGATCTATCCAGGTCCGATTCTGATGTTGACTTTGTCTTGCTGGGTTCGGCTCATCAAGTATTAATTAATTAAACTGAGGGGAAATATGTTTATAAATTATTCGTGGTTATTGAAAACCGCCCCGGTTTATTCGCCGGGGCACGCAAGATTATCTCTGATATAGCCAATTCAGTTCTTTTATCCTTCCCTGTAACAAATTACTCAAAGCAGTATCTGTCATGCGCCATTCCCAATTGCCGCCAAGACGGGATGGATAGTTGAAGCGCGCCTCGGTTCCCAACACCAGGAAGTCCTGCAAAGGTGCAACAGCAAAAACAGCTGTAGAACTCCAAGAGGCATGGATCAAGTCCCAAGCAAAATCCGAGCCGTCAATTTTCAAGTAGCGACAAGCGAAATCCTTCTCATTCTCCGGAGCAGAGGCATACCAACCGCAGGCAGTGTCGTTGTCGTGTGTGCCGGTGTAAACCACGCAATTATGCGGGTAGGAGTGCGGCAGAAATGGATTATCCGGGCCAGAAAAACCGAATTGTAAAACCTTCATCCCCGGCAACGCGAACTGGTCGCGCAGGGCGGTCACATCGGGAGTGATGACACCTAAGTCTTCGGCGATGATAGGCAGGTCCGCGCCAAGGTTGGCTCTTACAGCGGTAAAGAAATCTGCTCCGGGACCAGGGACCCAGCGACCGATCTCAGCTGTAGGGTTGCCAGCTGGGATCTCCCAGTACCCGGCAAAACCGCGGAAATGGTCAATGCGAAGGATATCCACCAGTTTTAGGATGGAACGTAAGCGTTCCAACCACCATTTATAGCCGGTGAATTTGTGTACATCCCAACGATAGAGCGGGTTGCCCCACAACTGCCCGGTCGGGGAGAAATAATCGGGCGGAACCCCAGCCACCACCGTGGGCTTCAGATCAGCGTCGAGGAAGAACAGGTCGGGGTGCGACCATACATCAGAGGAGTCACTTGCCACAAAGATAGGGATATCACCAACAATAAGCAGTCCCTTTTGGTGGGCATATACCCGCAAAGCATTCCACTGGTGGAAGAAGGCAAACTGATAAAAAGTAAAGCGTAATATCGAAGAAGAGAAGGTTTTCCGGGCCTCGTCCATTGCAGCCGGGTCACGCTTGCGTAAGGAGTCTGGCCATCGTTCCCACGAGCCTCCGCCATGGGCTTCTTTGATCGCCATGAAAAGGGCATAATCTTCCAACCAAGAGGTATTTTCAGCACAGAATGAATCAAATTCCGAGTGTATAGTGCCGGTATCTGAAGAGAAATGGATGAAGGCTCGTTCAAGCAAATTCAATTTCCACGGAATAAGAGCTCCAAAATCCACCCGCTGCGGGTCAAAGTCCAATTTCTCACTGAGGTCGTTCGGATGAAGCAGGTTGTCCTTCAATAGATATTCCGGGCTGATGAGATAGGGATTTCCGGCAAAAGCCGAAAAACACTGGTAGGGTGAATCGCCGTAGCCGGTTGGGCCGAGCGGGAGCACCTGCCAGAGTTTACAGCCGGTTCCAGACAGCCAGTCCACCCATCGGTAGGCAGCTGGACCGAGATCGCCGATCCCATATGGACCGGGGAGGGATGTGGGATGGAGTAAAACTCCAGAAGCCCGTTCAAATTTCATAAGGTTGTCTCTTCGTCTCTAAAAGTTCGCCCGATTTGACCACCAGGCTCGGATAATCGGATGCGACAACATCGGTACCGATTGTAGCCCCCGGTTCGACGATCATCCCAGGCGGAATGACGCTGTTCTTGCCCACCACAGCCAGTTTAATGTCAGGATTGGCGATACCACCTCCAACCCGGGCATTCTGCTCTACATGGGCATGTTTATCGATAATGGCGCGCTCAACAATTGCCCCGCTCTCAATAATCGTATCAGTCAGGATGATAGATTCTCGCACTACAGCTCCAGGGCCTACGATCACGCCCGGCGAGAGAACGCTGGATTCAACACATGCGTTTTCCTGAATAGAGCAACCGTCCGAGATCAAGCTGGCAAAAACACAAGCATGTTCGGGAATACGGACTGGCGGGCGTTCCTCTGTACGAGTATGAATTACCCAGCGGCGGTCGTAAAGTTTTAGGGGTGGATTCGGTGAAAGCATGTCCATATGCGCCTGCCAATAGGACAGGATGGTGCCCACATCCATCCAATAACCGGTAAAAGGAAAAGCAATTATCCGCAACTTGCTTTTTACGAGGCGCGGCAGAATATCTTTGCCAAAATCGTGAGTGGAGGCTTCGCGCAGGTGGTCTTCCCAGAGAACCCGGTCAAGTAGTTCGCGGTTGAACAGATAAACACCCATGTTAATAACGCCTGAAGTAGGTTTGGCGGGTTTCTCGACAAAGGATCTAACACGGTATTTATTATCCACCGAAACAACACCGAAACGGGAGGCATCTGCCAGTGGGACACGAATCACGGCCATCGTCATATCTGCCTGCTGGTCCATATGAAATGTGATCATTGCATCGTAATCCATCGTGTAGATATGGTCGCCGTACAGGATAAGTATATGGTCTGGAGAGCCCTGCTTGATAAAGGTGAAATTTTGTTGGACAGCGTCCGCAGTCCCCTCGAACCAGTCCGAATCAAAGCGGGCTTTATAAGGAGTGAGGATACGGACCCCGCCAGTAAAGTCGCGGTTCAGATCCCAAGGGCCGCCGGAGCCGATATGCTCGATCAAAGATTGCGGCCGGTACTGCGCCAATACCATGATGTCGAAGATATTGGAATTGACACAGTTCGACAGTGCAAAATCTATAATGCGATATTTGCCAGCAAAGGGGACAGCTGGTTTGGTACGCTTGGCAGTTAGTACACTCAGGCGTGCCCCCTCCCCACCGGCCATGATGATCGCTCTTGTTTTCATGGGTCACCTCGTGGGAAATTTTTAATTAATCAGACAATATCGACTCGTAAATGTCCGCATACTGGCGCGCCGAACGATGCCAGGAGAAATCTTCTCGCATACCATTTTGCTGGAGGCGCTGCCATTTCTCAGGTGCGGAATAAATACTCAGGGCACGTTCCAAAGCTTCCATCATGAATCCTGCTTCTGCTTCCTGGAAAAGGAAACCAGTCTTTCCTTCCTGGACTGTGTCTTCCAATCCGCCTGTAGAATGCACCACCGGGATACAGCCGTAGTGCATGGCAATCATTTGGGCTAGCCCACAAGGTTCGTAGCGTGAAGGCATCAGGAATATATCCGCCCCGCCGTAAAGGAGGTGGCTCAGAAATGCGTCGTAGCGGATCACCGCCCGAACACAGTCAGGGAAGTCCGCCTGTAAGTTACGAGCGGCATTTTCGAGTGTTGGGTCTCCGGAACCGAGGACGACAAACTGCCAGGTTCGGTCTTTCATTTGGCGCAATGCATCGAATGTAATATCCAGTCCTTTTTGCTGGTCAATACGCCCTATCATCACCAAGAGTGGGACACTTGCATCCTCTTTAAGCTCAAGGGTCTTTTGCAGCGCGATTTTATTAATTGTGCGAACGGGGAGTTCATCAGTATTAAAACGAGCCGCAAGGGTTGTATCTGTCGCCGGGTTCCAGCAGTTAACATCAAGCCCATTCAGAATCCCGGTAATGCAATCCGTGCGGGTTTTAAGATAAGGGTCCAAGCCGCAACCAAAATTGGGAGTTAGGATTTCCCGTGCATAGGTCGGTGAGACCGGGACAATGGCATCCGCTGCCCACAACCCCAGAGGCAATGGTTGAGTCTGAGCCCAACTTGGGAGGTAAGCATCGTTGAGGGGCCTAAGTCCATAAGCAGACAGCACATCCGCGCATTCGCCACCCATGTAGGGCAGATTGTGTACAGTGAATACTGTGCGGATGTGCATCAGCGCTGGGTCGGTAGACTGGCGGGAACGAAGGCCATAGAGTGCAAGGGCAGTATGCCAATCATTGGCGTGGATAATGTCGGGCTGCCAATCCAAGTGGCGGGTCAACTCCAAAGCAGCGAGCGAGAAGAAACCATATTTTTCGCGGTCCGAAGCCGAGTCGGAGGAGTAAACCGAAGGAGTGCTAGAGAGTGGGGCACCATCGATAAAGTAGACCGGCATTCCACCCGATGATGTCTGAAAAACTTGGACCGGGATGTTTCCACCGCGCCGATAAACCAAGAACTCTGCCACCGGGCGTAGGGTGTTCGCCTGGGCAAGGATGGCACGATGGAGCGGCAGTACCAAGCGGACATCAAAGGCGCCTTCATGTGCGGGCTGAAATGGCAAGGCACGCAACGCCAGTGGTAATGAACCGGCTACATCAGCCAGCCCACCGATTTTAACGAATGGTTCGGCTTCAGCAGCAAGAAAAAGGATATTGATCATGGCAGACATTGAATCAATTGTACAACGGAAATCCTTTTAACAGGATATTGGATGAGGATTAAACGGTATATTCTTAAAACCTGAGCTTCCAGCCCCGCCTTATTTGATAGCATTGGAAAAATAAAAAACCCAGCATCATTTATAACTACTTTCGTTTAACTTCCAAACCCAATTCACAAACCGGGATAAAAAAGCAGTATACTTATTACAACTTCAGGAGAGGCTACCATGCAAGATAGACGCAAGATTAACAAGTGTTGCATGTTGTATTCGATTTGCGTCTTCGATGCTGCCATTCATCCCCAGATCGGCAACCTGGCAGACATCGCTCCGCAAGGGGCCATGATTGAAGGTCAGGCAGCGATTACCGCAGAGAAGCCCATCCAATTGCGGCTCGAACTCACTCCAGATATAACCAACAAACCTTTAGTGGAATTTCCGACCCAAAGCAAGTGGTACCACCCACAAGTTTAGATCCGGTTTTGAGACTTTGGTTGAATTCCAGAGGATTCCAAGATTTTTCAGAAGATCATCGAGCTCCTTGTATTCCTGGATAACATGCCCACGAGGTGATATGCCCTCCCCCATCGGTAACTATTTTATAAGGACACTAGTCAATTCGCCCCTGCACCCTCTGGTGGGTAAAGGTTTGGCGCTAATTACTGTCACTGGAAGTAAAACCGGTAAATCCATTGAAACACCCATTAATATAATACGCGTCGGCGAGACCCTGATGGCAATCAGTTTGCGCAGCCGGACATGGTGGCGAAACCTGCGCGGCGGAAGAACTGCCCAACTTCGCTACATCGGAAAACTGCTCTCGGTGCATGGCGAAGTAGTTGAAGCTCCTGTAGAGGTTGCGACTGGTCTGTTAGAGATATTTGCCCATTACCACGGCTACGCGAAGTTCTTTAACATCAAGTCCAATCCAGACGGGAAACCGAATTCTCGGGAACTGGAGCGTGCAGCCAGCGAACACGTACTCATTAAACTGCGAGCAGCTTGAACCTAATAAACAACCTATCGATTATCTTTACTTGTCCACCCGGTGCCTGAGTCCGGGAAAAAATGTGATCTTCTTAAGAAAAAGGAGCAACCATGCCGGAAAGACGAAAATCTAGTAGAAGGAGCATCTCTTACTACATGCGAATCCTTGATGCAGGCGAAAATCAAATGATTGGGCACCTGGCAGATATTTCACTTCAAGGTTTAAAAATGGACAGCCAGAAACCAATCCCGGTTAATAGGAATTATCGGTTACGCATGTATACAACCTCAGATGTGGCAGATAAAGATTCCATTGAATTTGAGGCTGCCTCAAAATGGTGCGTGCAGGACTCGCTTGACCCGGGCCTCTACGATATTGGCTTTGAAATTTTAAAAATTTATCCCCATGACGCTGAGATCATCCAGCACATCATAGATAAATATAGCACTCGGGAAACATCTTATAATTTCTAGGTAAGTGATCGACACTTCAATTCCCCTCGTAGAGCTACACCGGCATCTGGACGGTAATATTCGTCTGCAGACAATCTTGGATTTGGGTCGCCAGCATAACATTACCCTGCCCGCCTGGGATGTGGAAGGTCTGCGTCCATTCGTCCAGGTCACAGATCCACAACCGGGGGTGATGGCTTTCATTTCCAAATTCCAATGGCCGATGAGAGTGCTGGCAGATGGAGAAGCCTGCAGGCGTGTAGCGTATGAAAACATGGAAGACGCCAAACAGGATGGCTTGGATTACATCGAACTACGTTTCAGTCCCTGGTTCATGGCCGAGGCGAACGGACTGGATCCAGCCCTCGTTGTGGATGCAGTCGTAGATGGCTGCGAGGCGGGTGGGCGCGATCTTGGTGTGATGGTCGGCTTGATCGGGATCCTTAGCCGGACCTATGGCCCAGAAATTGCTTCAAAGGAATTGGGGGCGCTCCTCAGCCAAAGAAAGCATATCATTGGCCTCGACCTGGCCGGGGATGAGGCGCGCTTCCCCGCTGAATGGTTCCGGGAACATTTTCGTCGCGCCCGGGAAGCCGGCTGGCACATCACCGCCCACGCCGGGGAAATCGCGGGACCAGAATCCATCTGGCAGGCTCTCCGCGAGCTTGGCGCCGAACGCATCGGTCATGCACTGCGTGCCGTGGAGGACCCGGTGCTCATCAGGTACATGGCTGAACATCGCATTGGGGTCGAGTCCTGTCTCACCAGTAACGTGCAAACCAGTTGCGTGCCGGATTACCCAAGCCACCCTTTGAAAACCTTCCTCAATAAATGCATCCCTGCCACGATCAATACCGACGACCCGGGCATCAGCGGGATCGATCTGCCTTACGAATATAATGTATCAGCAACGCGCGCTGGGTTGAGCGAGGCGCAAATCCGTCAAGCGCAGGTCAACGCGCTGGAAGTGTCATTTTTGACAGAAACCGAACGGCGATCCCTATTAATCCGGAAAGGTACCAATCTCGAAATGTGACTGGGGTTTTTTTGTATTTGAATCCCATAAGGGGTTGATTGATCAGGAATGGCATCCCGCTGCATTGATTTTTTCAAACCAGGAAGATCTCCTTTTGTTAAAAATCCCCCGTTCTCGAAATTCACCTTTAGGTACTTGTCTGCTCAACTTCTCCTATCGTTTTTTTCCGGTTGACCAGCCAGACACCCACCAGGATTAATACACCGCCCAGCAACGTGGCGATGTAAAGGTGCTCACCCAGGATCAAGGCCGCGACAATGACCGTAATCATTGGTTCGATGTATAGATAAGTACCTGTTTGCGCCACTGGCAGCGCCTGCAGGGCATGGTACCAGAAGATATAGGCCAGGCCGGAGCAGAAAATCCCCAAGAAGGCGATGCCTGCCCAACCATCCCAGGGAATACGTCCGATCTGACTCAACCCGCCTTGAGCAAAGAACAGAATGGAAGTGAACAGCCAGCCGAACACCATCACGTATAACATCATTAAAGTTGCAGGGTATTTTTGCAGACCACGTCTGGAAACGACGGAAAAGACCGCCCAGTTCGGCGCACTGACAAGGATGAGAAAATCTCCCAGAGTCCAAATTTTCCCCGCAGCAAGAAGAACCAGGTCGCCTCGAGTAACCACCAGCAGTACTCCAAAGGCGGAGAGCAAAATCCCTGTCCATTGCAGCCAGCGCAGTTTTTCTTTTAGAGCCAGCCAGCCCAGCAAAGCCATGAAAATGGGGATGGTGGACACAATCCAGCCGGTGGTATTGGCCTGTATGGTTAGCAGCGCGGTGGATTGCAACCACTGGTGGAAGGTGATGCCTAGGAAACCAAGTATGGCAAAATACAACCAGTCCCGCTTATCCGGTAGTGCAAACGTCCGCCCTGCCAGGACAGCAATCCCTAAAATGACTACGCCCATCGCAAAACGCAGCCAGACCACCACATCGGGACTGACATAGCGCAAGGCAACCTTTGTGGCTACGAACGAGGCTCCCCAGACCACAACTGCAAAGAGGGCCTCGAACATGGCGCGGCGACGGTGGATTCCCATAGTTTGAAAGTGTACCACAAGACAATTCTAACGAAACTTTTATGTCCAATTCAGATAAAAACAGATAGAATTAGTCCCGGTGAGGAAAGTTACAGGAGAGGATTGCCAAATAAATGCACTCCCAGAAGAAGATCATGCTGTGGATCAATATCCTAGGCGGAATTTTTGTTCTCAGCAGTTATATCTGGGGACTTACCACCCATCCAGGCGGCGGGGATGCACTGTGGGGAGGAATACCGCAATGGCTCCATACTATCTCCATTGCAGACATGTTCCTGGCTACCCTGGGTTACCTCACCCTAAGCGCCTTCCTATTCTTTGCCCTGGACCCAGAAACAGCTCAGATCAATATCAGAGCCGGATTCAAGACTTTCAACGTTATTTACGCAACCATCCTCATCCCCTCAGTGCTGTGGATGCCGTTGACCTTAGCCTATATTGCCAATCCAGATAATTTGCTCTGGCTGGCAGACCGGCTGGTGCTTTTTATTGTCGGCCTGGCTGCCCTGGGGATGCTTTCAGCATTGCTGAACATCCAGACACGCAGACCACTTTGGTTCTTCCGGCTAGCAGTTGCCGGAGGCATCTTTCTTGCCATCCAGACAGCTTTACTGGACGCTCTTATCTGGGCAAATTACTTCACAACTTAATATGAACCTCCGCCCTCGCATTCTCGTCAATGTAGCCATGAGCGCCGACGGCAAGATCGACTCTGCCGCCCGCAAAGGTGCAGCCATCTCATCTGCAGCAGATAAAGCCCGGGTTGACCGCTTGCGCGCCAGCGTGGATGCTATCCTGGTTGGCGGTCGGACGCTCCTGAACGAAGATCCGAAACTCACCGTGAAATCCGCTGAGCTGCGCGCCGAGCGGGTGCGTAAAGGATGGCCAGAGAATCCGGCCAAGGTTGGGGTGGTTTCCGATATCGGTGCGGTTCTGCTTGGCGCGCCCAGAGGGCAGGGGCAAGGGATGTCAGATCACCAGGACCTGCCTCTACAAAATTTTCTGTCCTCCGGGCCAGCAAAGGTTTATCTTTTCACCACCCGGTGTACCGAACCGGAAGTGCTGGCTCGTTTTGAAGCCACCGGCGCAAAGGTCCACGCTATGGGAGAGGAACGCGTCGACCTGATGGCGGTTTTTCGGTCGCTGCACGAGGCAGACATCCGCTCAGTGCTGGTTGAAGGCGGTGGGACGCTCATCGCCGAATTGCTCCGTCTCGGCTTGGTGGATGAACTGACCATCTACATCGCCCCAATAATCTTCGGAGGCTCGTCTTCTCCCACATTGGCAGACGGCTCCGGTTTTTTGGCAGAACAAGCTCCCAGTCTGAAATTGAAATCGGTTGGAAAATTCGATGACGAGGGCGGTATTCTCGTCCACTATACTGTCAACGACAAGGAGTAAACCATGGGACTCACACAAATGCATATCAAAGAACTACTTGACGAGGGCCGCGCCCACGCCTGTGAAGGAGTTGGCCCGGACCATGTATGTGTCAAGATCGCGGCGATTGCCGAACTGCCCTCCCGCTTCGGCCAGTTCCATATTGTTGCTTTTTACAATAACAAGGACAATAAGGAGCATGTGGCCATTGTGCGCGGCGACGTAACCAATGGCGAAAATGTACCGGTGCGCGTTCATTCTGAGTGCCTGACCGGCGACGTGATTGGCTCGCTACGCTGTGACTGCCGCGACCAGCTTGAATCTGCCCTGCGCATGATTGGCCAAATGGATAAAGGCATTCTTCTCTATATGCGCCAGGAAGGACGCGGCATCGGGCTAATCAACAAGATCCGCGCTTACGGACTGCAGGAACACGGTTATGACACAGTAGAGGCCAACATCGCCCTCGGCTTTCGTGATGATGAACGCGACTACAGTGTAGCAGCTCACATGCTCGAGTCGCTTCATGTGAAATCGATTTGCCTGATCACCAACAACCCGAAGAAAATCGAAGACCTGCAGAAGAATGGCATCCAGGTCAACGGGCGCATCCCGCATGTCATGCAGCCCAATCAGTACAACCGCTTTTACCTTGAAACCAAGGCATTAAAATCCGGGCACCTGATGGACCTTCAAGGCAAAGAACATCTGCCCGAACAGGCTGATATTCCGGTGATCGAAGGCATGAATGGTGAGCAAATAGATCTGATCAGTAAGATCTACCAGACCTATTCCCGGAGCGCACTTCGTAGCCGCTAAACAAATGGAGGAAGCATGAATCTAAAAGAACGTGTTGTGGTCATCACCGGCGCAACCGGTGGGCTGGGTTCAGTCATAACGCGCAGCCTGGCGGAGCGCGGGGCAAGACTTGCCCTGCTGGACATCGATCCTAATAAACTGGCCAGTTTTAAGGAAAGCCTTGGTCTGCCTGAGCCGCGCATCCTCACCCAAAGTGTGGACCTGCTTGACCCAAGCGGGACAAAGACTGCGGCTGAAAAAACTGTCACCAAATTTGGGAAAATCGACATATTGCTGCACCTGGTGGGCGGCTGGACTGGAGGCAAGACCCTGCTCGAAGCCCCCACTGAAGACTTAATCTTCATGCTCAACCAACACGTATGGACGAGCTTCAATGTGAGCCAGGCATTCGTCCCATATTTGATCCAAAACGGCTGGGGTCGGGTGGTCATGATCACCTCGCCCTATGCCAGCCGTCCGAATGCCAAAGGCGGACCTTACGCGATTGGCAAAACCGGCCAAGAAGCCTTGATGCTGACCCTCTCTCAGGAACTTAAAGGCACCGGTGTAACTGCCAACCTGCTGCAAGCCAAAACGATCGACATCCAACGCGTGAAGGGGTCCGCTCCCTCACCCGAAAACGCTTCGTGGACCACGCCAGAGGAACTGGGCTCCGCCATCCTCTATCTGCTCTCAGATGAGGCGGGTACAGTCAATGGGGTGAAAATACCCATGTACGGTTCATATTAGGATCAATCACCGACGTTTTATAGGATATCAGGGATTTTTTATTCAAAATCCTTAAAGATACCAATATTTGTCCCCTTTGGTTTATACTTCAATACAATCATAAAGAACCCATTATCGCCGCGGATACTTGGAGATTTTTGTTTCCGCTAATTGAGTTGTTTCAGAGGGAACGTCCTGCATGCTCACCACCTCCGGAAACCAGTTTCAGCTCAACAACAAACCCTTTCGCATCCTCTCGGGAGCCATCCACTATTTTCGTGTAATGCCCGAGTACTGGCGCGACCGGTTCGAAAAAGCCAAAGCATTCGGCCTGAACACGGTGGAAACCTACATGGCCTGGAACTTGCACGAACCGCGCCCTGGAGAATTCAACTTTGACGGAATGCTGGACATCGTCCGCTTCATTGAAACCGCGGCAGACCTGGGTCTGAAAGTCATCTTGCGACCCGGACCCTATATCTGCTCCGAGTGGGACTTTGGGGGGCTGCCTGCCTGGCTGCTCAAAGACCCGCACATGCAAGTACGCTGCATGTACCCACCCTACCTCGCCGCTGTGGAGCGGTACTTTGATGCTCTTGTGCCGCGTTTCGCCCCGCTATTGGCATCCAATAATGGTCCCATTATTGCCGTACAGGTTGAAAATGAATATGGGGGATATGGTAATGACCGCGAATACCTTCAAACCCTTGAAAATGACCTGCGCAGGCACGGTGTGGATGTGTTCCTCTTCACATCCGATAGCGCTTACGACAACAACATGCAGGGCGGTTCCCTGCCCCATCTGCTCAAAACTGTCAACTTTGCCTATGGCGCCCACCCTGCGTTAGCAAAACTGCGCAAATATCAGCCTGAAGGCCCGTTGATGGTCACCGAGTTCTGGTCAGGCTGGTTTGATCATTGGGGCGAACGCCACCACATTTCCATGGGCGGCCTGCCTACATCTCTGCTCAGCCAGTGGTCGCTGGACAAGCTGCTCGCATCCGAGGCGTCAATTAACTTTTATATGTTCCATGGGGGAACGAATTTTGGCTTTATGAACGGCGCGAACCGCTCCCCATGGACAGGTTATAGGGCTGATATCACCAGTTACGATTATGACGCCCCTCTCGACGAAAGTGGGGATGCAACCAAGAAATTCAGCCTATACGGCAACCTACTACGCCAGCACGTGCCCGACCTACCTGCTCTATTCGTTCCAGCGCCAGCCAGCAAAAAAGCTTTCGGCCGGGTACAGCTAACAGAAAGCGTCAGCCTTTTCGATACTCTCGGAAAGAACACCCCGCGCCCCACACCCGAGCCGATGGAAACATTCGATCAGTCTTACGGTTTCATCCTTTACCGGACGCGGGTTTCAGGTCCGCGCGAGTCGGCCCAGCTGGAAATCTTTGACCTGAATGACCGTGCCCAAGTCTTCTTAAACGGAGAGCCATCCGGTCTCCTAGAGCGCGAGTTCCCGAAGCGCAGATTATCTATTGCCATCCCCGCGGGGGGTGCCACGCTGGACATCCTGGTTGAGAACATGGGGCGGGTCAACTTCGGCATGCATTTGCTCGATCGAAAGGGAATCACGAATGGTGTGGCTCTCGGGAAACAATTCCTTTTTGGGTGGGAAATAACCCCGCTCCCGTTGGACGACCTATCAGCATTGAACTTTGTTTCCAAAGATAAACCCAGAGTTATGCCCAAAACCGGCGTGCCAAGGTTCTGGAGCGGCTCTTTCTATGTTGACCACCCCGCTGATACATTCCTTTCCATGCCTGGCTGGACGAAAGGCGTTGCTTGGGTAAATGGTTTCAACTTGGGCCGCTACTGGCGCCGCGGCCCTCAGCAGACACTTTATGTCCCCGCGCCAATTTTGAAAAATGGCCAAAATAAAATCATTGTTTTGGAACTGCACGGGCAGCGCCAACCGATTGTGGAATTCGTCAGCAAAACCAACCTGAAGGCACGTCGCTGGTGAAACAGCGAATCCGGAGAATTGACATGAGCCTGCAATCCGAAATATATGAACAACCTGAACTCCTGGCTCGCCTGCTGCTCAACCAGCGGGAAACCGTGGAGAAGATCGCTGAGATCGTCCATAAACGCAATATACGTTACGTATTTCTGGCGGCGCGCGGTACGTCGGATAATGCTGGGCGGTATGCCAATTATCTGTGGGGAGCGCAAAATCAACTCCCTTTGGCGTTGGCAACTCCCTCGCTGTTCACTTACTACAACCGCCCGCCTAAATTGGATGGCGCGCTGGTGGTTGGCATATCCCAGTCGGGGCAATCACCGGATATCGTCAGTGTTATCGAGGAAGGTAGAATCCAGGGTTGCCTGACCCTTGCCATCACAAATGCACCCAGCTCACCCCTGGCACGTTCCGCAGAACTTGTCCTGGACATCCAGGCAGGCGAAGAAAAGGCCATTGCAGCTACCAAGACCTATACGGCCGAACTGATGGCAGTCGCGATGGTTTCTGCCGCCATTGGAGACGACAAAAGCTGCTGGCGCGAATTGGGAAAAGTCTCCGACTGGGCTGAAAAGGTACTCAAGCAGGATGAATCCATCGCCCGCATGGCTGAACGCTATCGCTATATGCGCGAGTGCGTGGTTCTCGGGCGGGGTTTCAACTACTGCACAGCCTTCGAGTGGGCTTTGAAACTCAAGGAATTGACTTACACTGTCGCCGAGCCATATTCTTCCGCCGATTTCCAGCATGGACCGATCGCTCTGGTTGAGGGGGGATTCCCTGTCATGGCAGTCGCTCCACGAGGAAAAGTCTTCGATACAATACTGGAAATGCTTGGCCGACTGCGCGGTGACCATCTGGCCGAACTGGTAATCATCTCAGACGATAAACGCGCCCTATCGTTGGCTCAGTCTCCGATCTTTTTACCGGGCGGGATCCCCGAATGGCTAACCCCTATCGTCAGCATCATCCCGGCCCAACTTTTTGCGACCTACCTGACCCTTGCAAAAGGCCTCGACCCAGAGAAGCCGCGTACGATAATAAAAGTTACCGAGACACATTAAAGAAAACCGCCGCAGGAAATCAGCCTGCGGCGGTTTTTATCCGAAAGGATCACCTGTTAATATAGCTACACGAAATTGATTTTTTACGGCAATCTGCACAACCTCACTTGCAATCGAAAAAGCAGCCCTTTTTATTGCATAACGACCAAAGTTGTCCTTATGGTATAAGAATTAATGGTAAATCTATTTCTCCCAAAACTGCGGCAAATATGACCGATTAGTCTCAAGCATATCCTCCAACACTGCCTGGATCTTGTCCGCTTTTGGCCCAAGCGGATGTGCAAGTAAGGCTTGATAAGCAGCCTCGCGGTCACCGTGAACTGCAGCCTCGACAGTCAATAATTCATATGCTTTGACTTGCGCGATCAAACCAAAGCAGACCGGCGGCAAGGGTTCGGTGGGAATCAGCTGCACACCTTTGCGGTTAATCTTGGCTGGCATTTCCAATACCCAATCAGCTGGCCACTCTCTCACAGCTCCATTATTGCGGGTATTGATAATATGAGTCTCTGCCAAGTCGTTGTAATGGGAATTGAGCAATTGGGTTGCAACTGTGGAGTAGTACGCGCCGCCGCGCAGCATCAAACCAGCCGGGGGTTCATTCAGATTGGGGTCAGCATACTCACACAGCAGGTCTTTTTCAATCTCGATGACTTCCTCCGCCCGTGATGGCGGCCAATCTTCCTGGGAGGCCAGTTTCTTGTCGGTGTGGTAGAAATATTGAAGGTAATAATTGGGGATCATGCGCAGGACATCAATCGTGCGCGGATCCCATTCGGGGTCTTCTTCCGCTTTGAGGTCAGCGATGAACCCTTCAATCACCTGCGACCAGATATCCTCCCCCTCCACAGTGAAACCACGGTGCCATGTAAGGTGATTCAAGCCCAGGGTGTTGAGCTCGGCGTGCGCAGGATTAATATATCTTCCGGTCGCCTGTTCAATCTGCTCGATAATCATCATCTTGGTGGTGATGGCGACATTACAGACGCCTACTGCCGTCACATCTGGAGCATATTTGCTTAGAGCTTGCGTTACCAAGCCGGAAGGATTGGTGAAATTAGCCAGCAACGCACCGGGAGCAAGGGCTCTCATATCTTCTGCAATTTTGAGGATTACCGGAATCGTGCGTAGAGCTTTAGCCATTCCACCCACACCGGTCGTTTCCTGCCCAATCAAGCCGTGACGTTTACCCAGGTACTCATCCTTACGGCGCGCTTCCATCTGACCAACGCGCAACTGAGTGGTGACATAAGAAGCGCCTTCGACAGCCTGGCGCTGATCGGTCGTTAAAAAGACCTTGAACGGTGCCCCCTTGGTTTCGACCATTCTCCGGGCAAATCCACCAACAATTTCAAGCCGGGCAGCATCAATATCCATCAACCAGAGTTCATCCAGCGGAAATTGTTCTGTGAGGGTCAGGAAACCATTTACCAGTTCAGGGGTATAGGTGGAGCCGCCACCAATAACAGCAACTTTCATGGATATCCTCCACTAAAAACGAGTTTTATGTAAGCGTTTACATTGCTTTCCCCTGTTATACCACCACATATACTAATCCGGCAGGAATTATCAGCAGTTTCCCTTGGAACTTACGAGAAGAAGCAATAGCCGTTTTTCAGCTCCATCACGGAACGTTTCCTGGAGAATTTGAAATATATTATGGACTCATTTGATGTTATTTTATACAATAATACTCATTATTATTTGAATTTGAGCCGGGCTGTGCCATCCTGATGTTTGGTCTGTGGGACAAGAGTAACTCCGTTGGCATCCCCAACAACCAGATGCCATTGATTTCATCCATGGAATTCCATTCTGCGATTCAGGCTGCCGGTTAACAGGGCGCGAAAGACTTGCTTGTCACGCCGAGTGTTCTGATGGCTAGCGCTCACTGGCAGGTATTGCAATGGTTTTGGACAGACAAGAAGTGAATGCCTGGTAAACATGGTCGCGTATTTATGAATCTTCCCTTGCATTGACACTTGTCAGCGTTTATACTCAGTGGGAAATATTTAAGAGCTTATTATATCTAGGGAGATTGAATGGAAGACCTTTATCGCGAGACCATCATCGATCACTACAAAAACCCGCAATACCGCGGCCACCTAGATCCAAATGACATTCAATTCGAGGATGATAACCCGCTATGCGGTGACCACATCGAGATCACCTTGCGTTTGGACGAATCCAGTACTGTGACCGAGGGCCGCTTCGACGGCAAGGGCTGCGCGATCTCCCAGGCATCGGCGGATCTGTTGATCGAATCTATTATTGGGAAAAAGATTGAGGATGTAAAGAAACTGGTTAAGCAGGATGTCCTCGACATGCTTGGGATCGAACTAGGCCCGGTGCGTCTGAAATGTGCGCTGCTTTCCTTGAAGGTGCTCAAGGCGGGTGTCTACGGTTTGGGCGAGGCCAGCGACGAATTAGTGGAATAGGCGACCATGGATCAGGCAATCAGGTCTGATTTCAAATTTTAAAATACTGAATTCCATGTTCAATTACATCCCCCTCGATCCAACCCAACTCGATTATGTCGAAATCGCCCCGGCAGACCAGATTCCTACCGGTGAGCGTTTGTTCGTCGAACTGGGCGGAAAATCCATCGTCCTTATCAACTTGGCCGGGAAGCTCTTTGCCATAGGCGATGTCTGTTCTCACGACAACGGCCCGGTCGGCGACGGGGAGATCGAAGAGAACGAGATCATATGTCCACGCCATGGGGCGCGCTTCAACATCCACACCGGCAAAGCCACTTCCCTCCCCGCCATCGTTGATATCCCGGCTTACCCGGTTCGGGTGGTGGAGGAAATGGTTGAGATCGGGATACCTAAGGCGTAATTCATTATTTGTCACAGAAAAGGCGGAACCATTGTGGGTCCCAGCCTTTTACTTTTGTGTTTTTTTGACCTCTTTGATCCTGCCAGTTTCCGCATTCCGTCTCGGTACACCACCCCAATCAACGAAAATTCGAGATAACTGATAAGAAATATGGCTGCCTGCATAGCAAACGGCATCAAGAAGCATACAACCACGATAAAGTAAAACAAATTAGCCGACCCATTAAAGCCAAAGAAACATTGTTATAAAGGATAATCGCCAGGGTAAACACCAAGCTGATAAGAGGTTTGAGTCACCATTTCTTGCTCTGGAAAAGGAAGAAGATTGCTTTTTTTACACCCTCTAGACCTGCGGTGGAGGCCATTTTCCGTCCGATTCTATAAGTTATGCTTACCTGATCATAGCAGGTTGCAGGCTTCCTTCTCGAGTATTTCGATCGCTTCGGCGAGGGCTTCCCGGACCCCGGGACTGAGTCCTGCACCCAGGCTGAAATCCTCTCCCACGATCCCGATCAGCGTGACCTGGCAGGCTGCCAGCGACGGAACCAAAGTACGGCCCATCTGCAGAGTTTCAGCTACACCCCAGCCATGAGCAGACCCGGCCTCCGGGGTGAAACTGGCCAATTCATCCGGACCGAGGCACATTACCGTGCCAGCGGAAGCGGACGACTGGACAGCGTCCACAAGGATGGCAGCGTCCATGCCCTCCAGCAGATCGAGTAAAGCCAGCCCCGGTAATTCGGAAAATTCCACATGGACTTGCGCGGCGCTATCGGGATAATG
>Ga0209777_10000924_pt1 | contig 45118 bp, 64 predicted proteins | sample FrelakmetHBP12HB_FD_187147 | JGI IMG/M metagenome (GOLD analysis project Ga0209777, IMG submission 187147) | Freshwater lake sediment microbial communities from the University of Notre Dame, USA, for methane emissions studies -HBP12 HB (SPAdes)... | ecosystem: Environmental > Aquatic >...
TTACCGTCTGTCCTTTCGCTGGAGCAGTCGTGAACGTGATTGTTGCTGTAGATATTGTGTAATCATTTTCACCCCCGACTGTTTGAATAAATCCGTCTAGATAAACGCTAACGCTATTTGTTATGGGAGTGTAAGTAAGCGTGAATGTTACGTTTGATCCGTTTACAGTTCCTGAAGGGACTTCAAAAACATTAGCAAAAGAATTTTGTAATGTACCTGCCGTTGAGGGCATAGTCCAAGTCTTGCTATGATCCGAAGACTTTATTGTATCGCCTTCTAAAGTTCTAAGAGAAGAGGCCTCGGCCGTAAAGACCGAGGCAAAGATAAGAATAAGAAAAGAAGTTAGAAGTTTTGTTAGATTCATTTTTTGATCCAATTAAATTTTATCTTCTGGAATCCTCAACCCACAATCCTTGTGTGATATCGCAATGTAAGGTTATTGTGCTATCTTTTTCAGCAATCCAGTTACCATTCAATGATAGACCACTAGATGCAAGATTGCTTCGATCTTGTAGAGTTACGGTGTTTGTTGCACTAGTTCCAATCAATTTTAATATTTGACCGTCAGCAGTACATGCTGTAACTGAAGGTGTTGCCGATACTGTCACTGCTCCACCATTACCAACAATGAAAGCAATATTGTTATATGAAATCCCTGTAAGAGTAATTCCGCCTACTGCTGTAACTGATTGAGGAGCAACAGAAGTTCCATTCAATACTGGACCAACTGAAGGTGCTGCCGCCCATTTAAGACCATTAGTTTCTGAAGAGTCAGCAGTCAATATTTGACCATTGTTTCCTGCACCACCTGTACTTACAGCAGAAAAAGTTCCTGATCCTGTTCCTACTAATATGTCACCTTTTGCAGAAAAACTTGATGGGTTAAGAGGTGTATAACCTAATGCATTTTGTTTCCCATTAAAAGTAGTCCAATCACTTCCACTGAGTGCTCCGGTTACACCTGAAGATGCAACACCTAAACTAAGTTGTTGACCGCTAAGTGATAATCCTGAAGCTGTACCAAGTGTTACATCACCAGTGTTTGTACCACTCAACACTGATCCGCCACCGATAGCACCAACTGGGATATTGGAAAATGTGTTTGATGCTCCTGACATTGTTTTGTTAGTAAGAGTTCCACTTCCTGTTAAGGTTAGAAGTGTGTCAGTGATACCAGGAATTGTTAATGTGTAGGAACCATTTGTAATGTACTGGCCATCAAGATATCTTGAGGCAGATGCATTTGCTGAGAAACTAATTCCCATCAATGCAAAAATAAAAAGAAAAACAAAAATTCTCATCTATTCCTCCCTTGGAATTTCCGTGATCATTCACGTCCTTATATTTTATATCAGACCCTTCCTTCTTCAAACCATGTGATCCCATCCCAAGTAATTTTTAATGATTCATTAGCAGTCAAGTTTACTGATCCATTTAATGAAAGACCATTACCATCATTCAATGTAATGTAGCTTGCATTAGAGACTCCTCGCAAAAGCATTTCCTGACCTATGATAGTTCCCGGTGATACTTGAGGATTGCATGTCACTATTTGTGCGCCACCTGGAGATGTTACAAATTGAAGTTGTCTTTGATTATTATTAGCAGTTATTCCCACAGTTGGAGATATTACAATTGGAGTACTGATAGAACCATATACAGTATAAGCTCCGCCACCGCCGCCTCCTCCGCCTCCAGAACCTGTGCCGACTGTAGCAGGGTTAACAAAAAATGTTACATAAACAGTTTGAGAGGGCGCGGGTATGTATGCAGGCAAAAATTTTATACTCGCACCAGTTGGAGCAAATATTATTGACCAATGTGTTTCCTCTTCAATTTCTCCATCAACATAAACAAAAGTTGATCCCTTATCAGCAGGAGTACCAGTGATGATATTGAAAGTATCATTGATACCATCAACAACACCTATAGGAGTCTCTTGTAATCCTGTTAGCGGATTCTGACTTGAGTTGAAGTCGACAATGTAGATTACATATATATCTTGTGCAAATGCAGGGGCCACAACAGTAGTAATTGTTTTTCCTACTATTGAATAATCAATAGACTGACGTTCTATATCGCCATCTATAAAAAGGAATACACTCCCATTTGTGAGAGGCATTTCTGATAAAACAAATGTTACATTGCTACCGTTAACTGCTCCTGAAGGAATTTCTTTTTTAAAGAAAGGATACTTATTAGTATCAGCAATCCCAAATTCTCTAATTGATAAGTCTACTGAGCAAGTTGTACCTAATGTTGCATTTGCAGGAACTTGAATACCTGCAAGAATTATATCGCTTGTACCCTTTATAGGGTATGCAGGTGTTGCACTCGGAGTACCTGGAATTATTTTCAAAAGAAAATCATCATGCAAATTTAAATCAACAGTAGTAATCGGATCGCTAGGTTTTGGAACAGGAGTATCACCAACTGCTACATATTCTATTACCAATAAATCCCAACGTGGATATGTAGTATCTGCTGTAGGGATAGTGAAGTTTGGTGATCCTGTTTGATCAGCAAGTCCTATACCTGTTTGAGCACCTGAAGGATCATATGCAATACCGTTTCCTACAGTACCACCCAAGAGAGTTGCACTCATAGTGATAGGAAAAGGATTAGGATAGCGAGTAGTATTCAATACACCTTCACCGAAAAAATCGAGGGCGTATTGATTCAAGGCATCAGACATTCCCTTGATAGTAAACTCTAAATCATATCTGCTTACTAACTTTCTAGATAATTGTAGCCACTGACGCTGCCTCATGTTATAAACTCCATATGAACGAAACAATTACTTATATGATATATAATTCTTCTGAAATTGAAAGATTCTGGAAAAATGTGATTAAAACTAGTGAATGTTGGAATTTTGCTAATCTTGATAGAAGTACTGGATATGGAAGAATAGGAATCAAGAGAAATAATAAATGGAGACAAGAATATGCTCATCGTTTTTCCTATGAAATTCATAAAGAAAAAATTCCAAAGGGAATGCAAGTTGATCACTTGTGTAGAAATAGAGCTTGTGTAAATCCTAATCATCTTGAATTGGTTACTCAGAAAGAAAATCTTCTCAGGGGCGTAGGATTTCCTGCCCAAAATTTTAAAAAAACTCATTGTAAACGTGGGCATGAGTTTACTGAAGAAAATATTATAAAAACCAGGAATGGTAGATCTTGTAAAAAATGTCTGATCTGGCTTAGAGAAGAGAAAAAGAAAGGCATCTCTCATAAGATTATTAAAAAAGAAAAAAATATTAAAAGTCCAATTGTAGAGAGAAGTGATTATGAAACTCATTGTTACAATGGACATGAGTATACTAAAGATAATCTTTATATTAATAAGAAAGGTTATAGAGAATGCAGAATTTGTACTAGAGAATATGTAAAGAAATATAGGATTAAGAGTGACCCCAATAGAGGCAATCTTTCGGGACATGAACTTAATGCTCTTAAAACTCATTGTAAAAATGGACATGAATATAATAAAAAAAATACTTATACTCATAACGGAAGTCGTTTTTGTAAAACTTGTGCGAGAATAAATTCTGTAAAAAATTCTAAACTTAGAAAAATTCATAAATAATTATTCCATACTTAACAACTCAAACTACTGGAGGTTGCATCGCATTATTAAATATCACATGCGTTGACCTTGCAGGTTCGAAAGCTGTTAATTGTTTATCTAATAAATCCAATGTTGCTGCATCCGCATTGCCATAAATTCTCACATCATATGTATATGCAGTTTCTTCTATTTCTATCATCTCTTGTAAAGTAAGTCCTGCTGCCGCGTAGTCTCTTGAGCATGACAGAGGAGTTTGTCCTACTCCTAATCCAGTGCCCATAAGTGGATCGATAGATGCAAGCCATGTATCCCAATCTAGTGAAGAGTAATCTAGTACCCAAGCTCCATACATATCTATAGTATTATGTGCTCCACAGTGAGGTAAAATTGAGAAAGCTAATCCTAATGGATCGAGTATCCCTGAGACGATGCTCGTAATAGAGGGAGTGTTTATCCCACCTTTTGATCTTATCTTGGCCAAAAGATTTTGTTGTCGTTGCATATATGAGAGGGAACCATCTTGTACTTGCTTAAATAATTCCTTCTCCCACTTAGCAATACCCTCTTCAGTTAAGGTGACAATAAATTTATCACGATAAATATCTTGTAAATTTTCATATAGTGTTGCGAATACAGTTGAATGCGCACGTAATTCAGAGGAGCTATATGAACGCTTATTAACATCGGGGTTATCTGCGCGATCTTGTGCATATACGTCATCGGGAAGTTCCGCAAATATTAGATCGAGGAGTTGTTCAACATTTAAAAAAATAGGTGCAGTCATTAAACTCTCCCTTTCAAATTCCACCGACTATCACTGTCACAGTTCCAGGAGCTGCCAGCTGATTAGATAGTATTGGTAGATTATAATTAGGTGAATTTAATTTTTGGCATTGTCTATCTGCTAGTATCGGAATTTTACCTATAGCATTTCCTGAGACTGGATCGAGTACAGCTGATAACCACACATCTAAATTTTCTTCAATATCACTTGCAGTTACAAAGCCATTTGTATATCCGGGGATAACTCTACCACCTACTGGAAGTTTATATAAAACTCTATCTACTTCTCTTTGAATCAATTGTTGTACATTCAGATTCAATGGGTTGTTAACTGCATCCGAGGGAATACTTGTCAAAGTAAACCCTGTAGCAAGAATCACATTGACTGTTACATTCACATCTAATTCAACAGGTGGATATACAGCAGGACAGTCAGTTAATGGTACATGTGAGTTATAATATGCTTGTACTGTAGCGATTGCTAACGAGCTAGGTATTCTTACTATTGCAGTTCCATTGGTAACAGCAGTATCAATATCAGTAGTCCCTGTGGTGATGTAGACGTCTACAGTTCCTAATCCTCTTCCGAATCTTCTGATGATTGCTGATCGAACACTTGAGCTTGCAGCGAAAGCAAAGTTAGGATAATCAGTTTGATTACCGCCTGCTGGAGGATTTTGTTCATAACTTAAGAGTCGTGCGCGATAGCTATCGAATGTTTCGATGTCGGCACCGTCTGAAATATTCGCAATAAGTGTTGCAGTAGTATTCACTCCAGTAGGAGGACTTACAACTTGCAAAGTATCAGGAGCAACAATGTTTCCAATTTGACCTGTGATGGTTGCTTGTACTTCTAAGTTCAATATCCCACTCGCGATAGTTCCACCCGATGTGTTTGTGTACAAGATATTAGTAGCAGGATATAAAAACGTTAACTCACCTATACTGATTACCGTCCCATTAACCCCGCTTATCTGTACATCTGTCCCAACCGCTGCTGTAGCAGGTGATTGAGTGATACCAAAATCAGCACCCTTCAATGTTAGTGCTTCATCTCTCATCGATGTGATGAAACTATCGTTATCAACTTTCGCTTGATCACCATATAGACCTGATACAATTCCTGAGAAAGTATTTCCTCTGATAACAAAATCAGAGTTTGCGTCAGCAGTATTGATTGAAGGTTTGATTGATTTTAATATTTGGAAGTATGTCTTAGCTATTTGACTTGGTGTTTGAAAAACGCTCATATGTTAACCCACCGAAATAAAATTAAAGTTATTAGACACTTGAGTTGTATTAGGAACGATATCTATTTCATTCGATGATCCTGTCCTACTAGTATCTATATTAGTAATTTGAACGGCCGTTGCTAACTTTGGATCAATCAATTGCTTATTAATTGCATCGGTTGCATATGCAGTGAAGTGTTGTTCTATAGATGAATCACGCTTTGCTTTATTCAGAGTATAGATAAGCGAACCTTGGTTTGCCGTACCATATAACCACTTACCTTTTGGTATCAAAAGTGCATAATAAGCGGCCTCTAAAACTCTATCGGATGCTACAGGTGAACCGTTGACGAATACATAATCTTTTTTAGTAGGATCCAATTGTAAATTTTGTGACATCCCAACTCTCCTATTAGCTTACTATCCCAGTGGCGCTATCAGTTCCCGCTCTAACATTTGAAACTGTTACAGTCGCATTGCTCTGTATGTACTCTACGATCGCAGCACCTAATGCATCACAGAATATTTGTAACTCATGATCACTTGTGGGTACTCCATAGAGTCCTTGAATCTTAGATTTAATGATTGCAGATAAACCGCTATCAGTCATTGACATAGTGACTCCTTATTTCTCTGTATAACACTTTGCACTAATGATTTTGCTATCATCTACAGGACTCGCTTTTAAATTAGTAAAGTCTGTTGCATTGGTTGGAACAGACGTGTCATAACCAAAATTTCCGACATGCACATGAGTAGCTATATATTCCAGCATTTGCGATAACAATGTTTGTACGATATCTCCTAACATCATTGGGTTAGCTGAGGACTTAGAACCAAATTGCATTTTCGTTTGAGAGAGATAGATTATATGACCGTATTGATCATACAATATTGCTTCACCATCGTTAGTAGTTGGTTTATTTTCGTCGAAGTGTCCGGGCATAATTAAGTGAGTGGGATCACCTGCGACTGGTATTGTAAAGCATGGAGTATTTGCGGGCGCGCGCGAGGAAAAACCATATGGTTGGATATTTCTAGTATTAGGAATTGGTCCTTCAGTACTAAATCTTTTGATAGTTGATCGGGAACTACTTTCATTAGAAATATTCATGGCCATAAAGATAGGGGCCATTGCTTCTCTAATTTCTCTTCTGATCAGTGTTCTTATTTCTCCCTCGTTCATCCTGCAAAACTCCTCGGTAGTGCATCACCATTGGCAGTGATACTACCTATCTTACACAATCGAAGACGAGTTAGCATTCCATGCTGTAGAGTCAATTCATAAGTACATCCGTAGATAAGCATATCTTCATTGACGTCATCTGCTTCTATTTGAACGGTATAAATTTGATCGATATTGTAGGGAATACCATTACTATTGAAATGTCCTTTTACTACGATATCGATATCGAGTAGTCTCATGTTTTCACGGGCGATATCTCTTAGCGCCAGTTCATCACCAATATTGCGAGGGATAGCAGACTGATTACCAATATGAGTGATTGTATTGACAGTTTCATTACCTGATCCATAACTGAAGTGTTCGTATACTGATCTTCCAACTTTTGCATCACTTAATGATTGAATATCATATACATTGTTGTATTTGGTATAGGGTGCTGACCAAACTTGGTCCATAGTTTGTAATTGATATACAATTTGCCTTATCGCTTGATTAACATTTCTCTTCACTCGTGCTTCTAAAACATTATTCTGTGAGCTTCCTCGAACTAGAGTTAAGACTCCAGAACTATTTTGAGTGAAGTTTGGTTTACCAATTTTTAATCTACCATCAGGTAATGTCCATGCAATACAGTTTGCAAGATCAAGATAACGTTGCAGAGAATTTATTTTTGTTTCACCAGGATTAGTTTGAAATAAGAAGTTTCCATTAGGAAGTTGTTGAGGAACTATCCCTTGAGGCATACGAGTGTTTGCTACCATTAAGGTGGCAATCGTAAGCAAACTTGCACTCTGAGTATTCTTTATACTATTTAAACTATCTACAGAGGCATTATCTACAAGCTGCCCTAATGTATCTCTACCTGTTAATACAAAGTCTACAGAGGTGGGTTGTACATGAGTGTCAGTTTCATCAATGAATCCTGTGGCAATTTGTTGTTTGAATCCATTTTTATCCACAAGATATAAACTGACTGTATCACCTGATCTAATTGAGGCCCGCAAAGAATCATCAACTCCAGGTGCAGTAAATCTAAATGCACTTGCAGAAGTGATAATGTTTCGATCAAACATATATGAGGAGAATGTATTCAAAGCAGTACCAGATAAACTGCTTGATATTGGTTTTATAAAGTTTAGTTCAATGGGTGCTTGTCTCATACTACACCGCCGGTACTATGACTTGCATTCCCTTAGGGATGTAGTTCACAGAGGGTAGATATGGATTGAGTGCTTCGATGTCATTTTGTCTATCAGGAGTTAGATTATTCTTTTGAGCAATAATTCGTAAGCTCATAGGATAAGGGACTGTATAAGTGATTATCTGTGACTGAGATACAGCTATACAACCTTCAGTCGCTTGTTGAATAGCAATTGCGAGTGTTCGATATTCTAATACTATTCCGTAACCATCATTCCCTAATAGTTCATTTATTTCATTAATGGCATCGGTGATTGCTTGTCTAATTTGATTAGCGGCAAACACTGCTTGCTGAGGAGTAATTTGATTAGCATTTATAAAATTTGCTATCTGTTCATTAATCAATGTCTGTGTTACAGCATCGAATCCTACTTGTAGCAGAGGAGGAAGTTGAGCAGTACTTGTACCACCTGCTGATACTAATGATTGAGCACCATTCATCGCTGTAATTATTGTTCCTGCATTGAGCGAAGTAGTACCTCCTGTTATCCCAACTGATTGACTTGCGAGTGCAGTACCCACTGCGTGAGAGGAGAATGTTGCAGTTAACTTTCCTACTAATGCAGTGTAGTTTCCTACTATTGAAGATAACCTTGCCTTTAAAGAAGTGAGTATCGCTCCTGGTAGACTTAATAAAGCAGTCACTGAAGTAAGCGCATTATTGATAATCGATTGTACGTTTGTGATTGTTTGCAGTGCTGATCTTAGAAATGAGTCAGGGGTTAACTTGGTTATCTGAGTATTTATTTCTCCAGTATTATCTTCAACGAATACAACTTTGATTGTAATCGCATTCCATTCATCGTAACGATGTACAAACTCATAGTCTCTGAAATGTACATGTATCGATCCTCTACCTCCTATACTGCTTAAAGCAGGATGCAGTAGATCACCTGGCCCTGGATCATTTATTACATTTCTAATAAAGTCTGCGACTTTTATCTGATAGTTAGCGCCGAAGAATTTTATATTTAAAGTGTATGTTTCTCCTTTGCGACCTAGATCTTCTACTTTTTGACCATCGATGTATGGATATTCATATACTGCTAATCGTCTTCCTCCGCTATCTGATATCTGATCGATAGCAGTTTTTTGTGAAGGATCTTCACCTTTTGAACTTTCAAAAAATAGAATCGTTTGAACACCTAGACTGTTTGTATAAATTCCACGTACTAGATTCCACTTACCTTTTGAAGGTGCTCCAAACGGATTAGAGAATGCGGAAATGTCTGAGAGAATATCACCTAGTGCCATTATCTTCTACCCTCCCCTCTATTACCTACTACACTCGATTTATTAATGAGGACTGGTTTATCATTTTTATTAATTGTTTGATGAGCACTTATCATGCCCTCGTGAGTACCTTGCTTGATTGCTTCTCTTAAAAATTCAGGACTTAATCTTTCTTTAAGTTCTTTATCTGTTGCAATTTCTCCACCCTTTTTTAAATTCTTTTGAATACCCATTTGTTCTGCTTGGTGAGTGAGGTCGTATAACCAATCAGCAGGTTTTGTAATAACATTCATTGCACTTTTTGGTAGGATATCTTCCATATAACTACCTGCTGTACCCCCGACTACTCCTCCTGCAATGATTGCTAATGCAGAAACTCCCATACTAATTCCGCCAGCGGCCGTCGCGATTGTTGCAGCAGAAGTGGCAAGATCACCAACTCCGCTACCACTAGCAGAAGCATTACCTATCTCTGTGGCGTTTACTACAAACACAGGTTGCACTCCCATTCCCCTGAGAGTTTGAGATATTCCAATATCTTTTGCTAATCCAACTGCTTCAGTCGCAGCGCCTCCTCCCATTTTTGATAGAAGACGATTGAAACTCCCTCCTGCAATTGCACCTACAAGCGCAGTACCACCGATTCCTTTCGCAAGAGTTTCTTTGTTATCCCAAAGTTTTTTTCCAAGATCTTCTACGTCTTCACCTAGACCGCCGAAGTTCCCTTTGATAGCGTCGTTTGCTAAGTGAGATACCGACTCTCCTATCTGACTTCCTGTATACTTTATCTTCTCTTTCATCTTATCGATGCTAGTAGCAAGATTATCTGAGGCCTGATCAAATTGATTTTTTGTATCGTTAGTACTTCTGATTACATTTTTAAATTCAGACATGTCTTTGAACTGTGCTACAAAGCGTTTCATATCTTCGCCTGCTGCACCTCTAATGCCTGTAGCGGACTCCATTGTTTGAGCTGAGTAAGCGCCGAACCTACTCATATCAATCTTACCCAACTCTCCTGCTTGTAACTTACCACCTTTAAAAATTTGCCTTCCAAAGACTGCATTTAAGCGTTGAGTCCCTCCTATCTCAGAGGCCTGTTCAAATAATTGTCTAAGGATATCCTGTCCGGCAGCACCTGACTTTGATGCAGTAGCAGCAAGTCCTCCTAACTCTCTAGTACTTAATTTGAACTTCTGAGCATAAGGGGAGAGTTGTTCTATAGCAGTCCCCGCCTCTCCAGCAGTCTTATAAGCACCTTGCACTCTTGTTGATTGAAGAGCATCAAGTGTCTGTTTGAAACTGTTAGCAGTTATCTTTTGACCCTGACTCTTTAATATTTCGACTACAACATCGGCGAGTGATCCTGTTTCTTCACCTGTAGCGACCTTTACTTGAGCGAGCATTTCTCCGATAGCGGAGAGTTGCTCAGGACCTTTCACACCACCTTTCGCTGCCGCGACTTCTACACCTGGAAGTATGTCTTCTATCTTTTGACCTGTAAGTGAAACTCTCTTCCCAACATTTGTTTTGAAAGCATCTAATTGTTTGTTGGTTAAGTGTAAGCGTGTATTCAATCGATCGAATGCTCGCTCCATATCAAACACTTGCTTTATACCTTCACCTAGTCCACGAGCAAAACTCATCCCACCCATGACTGAAGTGATATCGAAAGCAGTTTTAAGATCTTCCTTTAAGCGATGACCTAAATCTTTAAAGAAATTTTTGATGCGAGTAGTACCATTTTCTACAGTTGATTCAAGTTTATCGATAGATTTAACAGCATCTTTTCCTAGAGAGCTATCTATATCAGATGCGAGTTTTTTGGAGCCGTCGGATAGATCCTTCATTCCAGTTAGAACGTTTTTGGGATCAAAATTTATTTTAATTGATTCATTGGCCATGTCGTAACTCCTCCGCCTTCCTGGTCTCCCTCTCTTCTGCCTCAGCTACTTTAATGGCGGCAAACCATATCAGTTGACCGGATGTGAGGAGCGGGAATCCTGTCTCTGGATCATATCCACAAATGCTGTACAAATTGTCCTTAGCTGCGGTAAGGAACAATCTTTCGACGTAATTATGTTTTTTTTTAGAGCATCGACTAATTGTCGGAATTGTTCTTGAGAGATTGCCTCTAGAGAAGGATTAACACTATCAGTGACTCTTATATATTCTTCGTAGAGATAATTCACTTCATCTACAGTGAGCATCGATAACAACTTATCACTGAGAAGAGGACCACCGCCTTTTACAATAGTTGATGCTAGCTTTAAAGTTGAACGTTGAATCAATACGTTTTTATCAACTTCGTCACCTTGCTTTGCTACTGTGCTCATGTACGCATCTTTTCTAATCAAGTTCATTTCATCGATAGAAAGAACACGGACAGGAATAACAAGCTCACGCATTCTAATTTCGTGAATGTCTCTTACCCCTGCCCTCATCTTCGCAAGCAATTCTTCGACTGTAATAATTTGATTCGGTTCCGTTTTACTTCGCATTTAATTATCCATTAGAACTTAATAAGCTACTGCTAAATAGTGATGAATTTCCTACTTGATCGATTATGTCTAATGCTAGGAAGTTGAAAGTTTTTTTACCTTCAGTTCCTACACCTGGAGCTGATTGATCAACATCTACAAAAGCAAGTCCTGTAGAAGAATATCTGTCAGCACCGTGTGCGAATGTTAATGCTACATCTTGTGTTTCATAATCAATTGATTCGAGTTTAGGAGTACCAAGCGTAGATTGTACTGCTACAGAAAATGAAATATTGATGTCTAAGTTACCTTTGACAGTTCCCTTGTAACGATTATTTTTCGTCATTGTAGGGACATACTTTCTGTTAGCAACTTGTTTCACTGTGATGTTTTCAACATCGATTAGTTCAACACCGTTGATCGAAACAAAACCACGATCTATATAAAGAACACCCATATAAATTCCTCCCCAGAAATTTACAAATTAATTTTCTGCCTATCTTTTTTTACAAAGTAAAGTCTCCAAAGTTTGCACCACTTACTGCTTCTATATTTCCAGCAATCACCATCAATCCTGGAATAACATTTACTGGCACTTTAAAATCAAAGCGTCCTCGACTTGTACTCGATGGTTGTACTAAAAATAAAGGAGCATTTGTTTTCACGCCTTGAAATGCATTCAAGTCTTCATAGCTTTGTGCTTCTCTTAAAATTTCATCTTTCAATAAATCAGCTAATGCTTTTGATGCTTTTGATCCGCCTGGATTATTATTGAATGGAGGATTTTGAGTAATGCCGTAGACATCTTCTCTGAAGTCATAAAGCAATACTAAATCTTGCCAATCAAAATATGCCGTCACAGTGGTGACGTTATCAGCTAATAGATTGTATGTAGTTCGAGTTCTAATGAATGCTACTGTCCCACCTGCTTGCGTATACAAAGGTGATAACCCTGCTACTAATGCAGCTTCAGAAGCACCACTTGGATTAATATCAATTCTATCTGCAAGTATTCGTGGAGGTACTAATCCACCTACTACTACACCTTGTAATGGATTATATGGGAAAGCTGATTGCATCATTACGGCCGCACATGCAGCAGCAACAATTTCAGGTTGTTGAGATACTACATTCTGAATTGTTAATGCTATCAATGTCCCTGTAGCTGTAGCACTTGCACTTATTGTAATTGTGGTAGCATTGATTGTTTCTACAGTCGCACCTGAAGGAATGCCTATACCGGATATTGTTGCACCTTCATAAATTCCTGCAACACTTGATACAGCAGTTAGAATATTACTTCCGGTAGTTGTTGTGGCCGTTACACCTGTCACCGCTGCGGTGTTTGTATCAGGTAGTGAGTGAGATATTATTTGCTTATTATTAATTGCATATAACTCTTGAGTCGTTAATGCTTCGATTGATCCTAGAGATATGAATGATCCGAATTGACCTTGTAAGTCTCTATCAATTCCTGATATCAATTGTGCTAATGCCAGTAATGTATTTCTATTAGTAGCATCACCAGTAGGATAACAACTAACAAACATGTCTGTTCTAAGGAATTTGACTGCATTGATTGCCTCACCATTAGGACCAAAATGCAACTCTCCATGTGGAAGAATAACTATTCTAAATGCTGGGAAATTTCTTGCTTCTGATACAGAAGAGTTTGCATTTACAAATGCATATGTCATTGCACTTATCTGTGATCCTACTCCTGCAAGCGCGTCTACTTCAGCTTGTGCTGCGACTGGATCACCCACATTCGTTACAGTGTAAACTGTATAATCTAGTGCAGTCCCACCTGTAACTGCCCTATGACCAAATAGAGTCGTGTACTTTCTACCTGTAGCGACAGGTTGTGCTCCAAATGTTATCTCAATTGGGACACTAGGCGTTAACCTATCATTAATGTTTGTTAAATTTCCCATTATATTTTCCTCCCTTTTATTTATCAATTCACATGTATTTCGTCTTCTACTTCCGTTTGCACTGGATTGATTTTATTATTTGCATCAATACCTTGATAAACTCCTAAGTGACCGTCGGCAGCTGCACCACCAATCCAGTAGAGATCACTTAAAGAAACTTCGAATGGTTTACCTTTTGTTCTATATTCATATTCCAATGCTCGATACCATGCTCTTAGATCAATTCTATATTGCACATTTAAGATTGTAACTGGGATTAGTTCGTCGCCTAGAATTCCCTCAGTGTTAGGTATCCAACTCAAAGTCTTACCGTACTCATTTAGTCCGTAGACTTTGCAATCTCTTTGTACGAAGTAAATTTCATCAAGCATTTGTTGGACGTAATCACTTGCGAAAAAGTTTTCAATGATACCTTTGAATGCTACTTCAGTTCTTCGATAGTCACCTCGACGAGCACTTGGTGGCCAGAAAATTTGAAACCCTATTGTTCCACGTAGAAATGCTTGATCAGAATCTTTTGTTTCTGATTCTGATTCAAATATATTAATCGCTGGTAATTGTCTGATAGACCAATCAAAGCGAGCGTAGTCTGCCCAACGTTGTTGATCGTTTTCTTTTGTATATGGACCAAATATAGATATCATTCCTGGGATCTTGGAGAGTTGGAGTAAGGTTTTAGGTACTAGATCTTCTCCAGGACCAGTGAGGAATAACTCATCTAGTTTTGATTGTTTGATTACATTCCCAAATTTTGATCCACTCATTAGATCTCCTTAAAGATGATTTTGGAGATCACTGCTGCAAAACGTTTCATTACATAATTTTGTAGCTTGTTTTTCCATTCATCTCTAATGATTAGGAATTCTCTTTTTGGAATTTTCTTTTTGGGATCACCTTTGTTATGGATAGCTGCATATGAAAGATCAGTACCCCAGATGATATTGTTACCTTCGACTTTATAAATGTTACCGCCCTGACTCTTTTTATTACTTCCAGAGAAGTTTGGAGTGGTAGCAGTCTTCATTAGAAGTCCAGTACGTCTCAGTATTTTCCTGTAAGGAGGACTATCACTATCCTTGCGTGCTTTCTTTTCATGAGCGAGGAGTTCGGCGTCACTCATGTTTGCTATAGATTTTTGCATCTTTTTAGAGAGTGACATTCTGATAGTCGATGCTTTTAAAGGGGTCCATCCTGGACCTTCTTTTGCAAAATTATCCGCTATGGCCTGACCGATTATTGCAGCGATTGCCTTCTCCTGCGGTATTTGATTAAATTGTTGTTTGATTGCAGGATCCTCAAATTTTAAAATTAATTTTTCAAAGTATGACATATCAATTTTAAATGATGGCATTACAATCCCCCTAGTCCTCGTGTGCGTGTATAAGACCTAGCAGGGTTATTTATTTCATCTAATGCATATGAGACAGGATCAAGATGACTTGCATCGGTATTGATAATCATCCCACGATAACCATCGTCAGCTTCTTTATTTGTTGGGGCCAGCAATACATCGTCTAATGGAGGGGAGACTTTAAAGCGGTCTATCTTCTCATTTTCACCTATCTGATCACGACCAAGTAAGCGCATGATATATGTCGAATATTCTTTTTGAAGATTAGACATATAGTCTTCTGCGTTAACATGCGTACCACGTCCGAAGTCTGTTTGAAGTATGTGCACGACACACATATAATCAACTGCGACACGTAGCGCACGTTTAGAGTGATCAGGTAGATCACAATACTGACCTGTTCGTTTTGATTGAAAAGGGATTGAGTATCGTGATCGTAGATCCTGTTCGACTTTCGTTTCAGCATCAACAATGAGTTGAGACAAGAGAATGTCAGGCAACTCTCCATCTAGTAATTCAGGAGAAGATTGAAACTGCACTTTATTTGCCAATCTAATTTTGACGCTATCGAAGGTCGTATAAATTGGTTGATAAAGTGCAGTCATAACTTATTTCCTCTTCGGAGCAGACTTAGTAAGTGTTTTTTTGACTTCTGCTTTTTGATCTTCAGGTTGTTGCGTATTGTCAGTTATATTTTTTATACCTAATTGCGATGCTTCATATGCAGTTAGTTCATTAATATCATGCGGCAAATTTTCTAATGCTTCTGCCTCTTCTAATTTCATTGCACGGCGATTGATAATAAATTTATGACCGTTATGCACTTCGTTAGCAATTAGAAGTTGTTCTGCAAGTTTGTCGTCAACTTCGACAATAGTGCCTGGTCCCCACTGACCAACATGCTTTAAAATTTTTAGCTTAACCAATTGAGACTCCATTTATAAAAAAAGGTGGATGAAAATTCATTTCTCACCCACCCAAAACTATTAGATAACTTCCGCTGTCAAAACATCGAATGCTCTTTTTAATCTAGGTCCACCGTAGAAACCACCGAGGACATCAATATATGGGTTGCCTAATCTGTCTTCGATGTGTTCGTCTACTAGAATGAATTTACCAGGTGCTGGTGCATCAACGCTTCCATTTGCTAATGAAAGTGTCATAACGATATCACCAACTTTATTCATATCTGGTAATTTACATTCAAAGAAAACTGCACCATCTGGAATGAAATATACTGCATCACTAACACCAATCAATCCAGTTGTTGGATCGATTGTTTCACTTTGATACCATCCTTTATAAACTTCTACAGGTGGCATACCTGGAATTAAAAATCCTAATACTTCATTGATATTGTGCATCTTGTAAGTTTCAGATGCGAATCTATTTTGGATCAATGATTGTACTGCTGGATTGTCTAAGAAAATTCTTTCAGTTGATGGATTCATAACGATCTTAGTGATCTTATATTTTCTGAAAGGAGCATATCCGCCCATGATCCAATAACGTAAGTCTTGAATAGGTGTTGCAGATGGATTTGAATTCAAAACACCTGCTGTAACAATACCCCATGGAATTGTTGGAGTTACATTGTGATTAGCTGGTTTTCCAAAGTCTACAGTCTTTCCGTCGTAGATGTACGTCCCACTGAAAATAGATTGCCATCTTAATAGCTCCATACGAGCTTCGATTCTATTATTAAGCACAAGTGCATTCTCATTCAAGTGCTGACGGATACCACGTTTTGATTGGTCATTAAGTCCCAATTCTCTTAGACGTAATATATCGGCTTCATTAAAACGAATGAATTCTTTGTATGCTCCTGGAGAATACTGTTGGGTTCTAAATTGACGACGTGGTGCAGACTGTGGATCAGTACCGAGTGTATGCTCAGCTACTAAACCTCCGCGTGCTTCCAAAACATCAACGAAGACACTTGTTGAAGGAACTTCTAAGGATGGCATATATTGCGCACCCAAATACTCTGTTGGGTCAGTTTCAATTTCTCTGATAACTTCTTGTAAGATCCGTGTGTGCTCGGCAGCAAAAACTTTACTCATTTTTATTTCTCCCTTTTGTGTTTATTAAGCGTAAATACTTAGAAGGTTGACTCCGTGTTCGACTGTCAAACTTGCGTGCAAATTTGTAATCGCTCCTGAATCAAGACCAATAAGTAAATCGTTAAAGAGAATTCCACGTGTGATGAGTGCTGCTTCGCTACCGTTACCGTATTGATCAGTGATAACGTCTTCTGACAATACTGCTTTCGCTACTTGTGATCCGTCTGAGCTACCTACTAGATATGGTTTCCAAAATCCTGCGTCTGCTCCACTAGTCGCGTAGCCTAAAACTGTTCCTGCGTAATATGTAACAGTTAGACCAGCACCTGCTGGCTTCATACGTCCGCCCATGAATACAGTTTGATCAGATCTTTTTGCAATAATTTGTTTAAAGTTTGCACGGTAATCTGTACCGATGAACATTGCGTCCCGTAACTCTTGTGTTGCCATAGAATCCTCCCTAGATTTTTCTGACTATTTTTAAATTCTTTAATTACTTCGTTGCTGGTATCTCCCCTTCCTTCGTCTTATCTTTTTTTCCAAAATCACCTTCTACTTCACCTGATAACTTGCTATGTGACTCAGCTTCTTTTCCAAACTCTTCTCCCTCTTCTTTCTCTACATTGATCAATTCTTCAACTGATCCAGAAATTCTTGCGAGTTGAGTATTCAGTTCATCAATTTGTTGTTGAAGATAGTCCATTGATTTTTTATAATCTTCAGACTTCACATCACCAATTTCCATATGCTTCACTGAGGATTCATCACTTGCTGATTCCATTGATCCGTGATGACCTAAATATTTATGAGCTTCCATGCAATGCTTAACCATTTCTACATGGTGTTCTTTTGCTTTTTCGATATCACCTGATTCAAGATGTTTCTTCATCGTGTGATGGTGTTCTAAATGTTTTGCGTGCCATGCACTTAGATGTTTCAATTGTTGTTCATCGCCACCTTCACCTGGTACTGCATGAGGATCACGTCCTGGATGTACTTCTTCTGCCATTTGTTTTGTGTCACCGTGTTCTTTGTCTTCATCGGATTCATCACCAAATGCTAATTTTTTTCCAAGACGTTTGAAGTCTCCCATTACTTCTGATTTTAATTTTCTCAAATTCTTTTGATTCATTGCTTTCGCAATAGTAGAAAAATCCATTGAGTCTATTGATCCACGTTGACCAGGAATTACTTTTGATTCCATTGCATCAATAGTAGAGATAACTGTCTCTAGTGAATTTGCATCTAATGCAGCTAACTTCTTTACGTCCATCTTTTTATATTCAGCTGGAGTTAACTTACCTGACCTCATTAGAGAAGTTAATCGATGAGTTACATCACCTTCTTTACAAGTGTTTTTGATTCGATTGTTTGCTGAAACAATTTTTCCACTCATTGCAGAAATATTTTCTTTAATGGCCATCAGCTTTGCAAGTCTATTGGCCTTAGCTTGTAAGAGTTTCTTGTTCATTTGAGATTCTCCAATTGTGTTTCTTTTATATTTTGATAGCAACATCGCCCCTGGTGCAGCAGGTGCTATTACTGTGCTTACTTCTTCGAGGGTATTTGTGTCTTCATCGATACCAATGCTGAGGTAATAGATACGACCGTCACTGACTCGATCGATTGTTTCTTTTCCAAGGAATGTAATTTCAGAAACAATACATGCAACGTCATTACCAACGCCTGGGATGTCTCTCTTATCAAAAGTTAATAGATGTGAAAGTCTTCCGATGATTCGATTGTTAGAGTCATTCTCATGTTGATCTAAGATCGGTGGGAATGCTCCGACTGGCATTTTGTCAATGCCACCATAACCGGCAGCAAGCTCATTAATCTTTTTATTATGATTTTTGATAATCGTTTTGATTCGATCTTCGTCAAAAGATATTTCACCATCTGCTGACATGAAAGTAATCTTCTCTCCGTTAGGACCTGAGTGAACTAGCAAAGCGAGCTTTACTAACTTACCTTCAATAGATGAATCATTTTTGTCAGACGATATATGTCCGCTTGGTGTTGCAAGTTTTTTCAAAAATTCCCCCCTATTTAAAATCCTATCTCCAGCCTTGCGGTAGGTCTACAATTTTCTTGGTGCGCGGATCTCTACGTGAATCATTCAATAGTTCATTATTTTCATCTGTGTTGGCCAGTGCAATTAAATGGGAGCGGCAGTTGAAATGACACGGTGGGCTATTCCTATCAATGCTATACTCTCCAGTCATATCCCACGTAAAGATTAGTCCGTGTCTTGATTTACAAATATCTGTCCTAGATCTATCGGGTACTGAATCGAATATGAATCCGATTATTTCTGAATCATTTTTAAAGAATGCGACTTGAGTTTTGGCAAAGTACTTAGTAGTTTCAGTTCGAAAGATTAGTTCGACTCTAGGTTTAGATGCTTGCCATACATGCATCATTTTATTTTTTGCTTGCTCAGTAGTTATTTCATTGTCACGGATGCGAGGGATTAGTTCTTTGAATTTTCTTCTGAGCTTCTGAAGATATGACTTTCTCAATCGATCAACTATCGCTTTTGAACGTTTCATTATTGCTGGCCAGAAACGTTTATCTCGAAATAATTTTTCTAATCCTCTTAAATCTTGAGGTATATTCTTTGGTAAGGCCTCTGGTAATTTGGATGCCAGCCTTTTGTTGGAGGCCTTGTTCTTTTTGTCTTTATTAATGAGTTTCTTTTCTTCTTGAGAAGTCTTAAAGGATTCAGCAATCACATTGTGATAGAACTTATTAGCGATAGGATATAGTTCCGTGAGGGAAGGATCTTTTAGTCTACCTGTTTCGAACTCATGATCAGTAATAGATTGAACTGCTTTTTTTAAGACTGCTTCCATGTCAGAGACAAAGCGATTGATTACTTTGTCTTTCCTGAAAAACTTTTTATTAATAAAGTTTTGTCGATCCTTTGAGACTTTAAATTTAATCATATTCTATAGTTTGGTGGCAGTTGATCTTCAGTATCAGAAGATGGTTGCTTATTAGGCTCGCTCCCTTCTGCACTTTCTGGATCAGTCTTTACGTTATTGCCTTTTGAAGGTGCTTTACTAACTTTTCCCTTTGGAATTTTGTTAGCAACAGACTTCGGAGGAATAGCGTTAGGGACAGGTTTGTTAGTAGGTTGGGTAGGTGTTTGGGTAGCAGGTACAAAACTTTCATCACCAAGGATAGCGTTTGCTTGGTCTTCAGTCATACTGAATGAAGACATAATGATTGCTACTGCACTACTACGAGGTATCTCTTTTAAAGCTGCCTTCTCAATTACTTCGATTAATGAACTGACTTGAGCACCGTTTAGAGCATTTTCTGAGGGAGTAATAGTACCAATGTTTTCTTGAACTGATTGGTCAGGAGAGTTGGGAGTGGAGACATTGATAGGTTCATTATTATCTGTGTCAGCATCTTCCCCTAGAGTATTCTCTTCTGAAAAATTTTGATCGTTTTTGGTCTTAAGCATTCCCATTTTTTCACGGACGTAGTCAAAGTCTTGCTGAGAATTAGGGGCCATATAACCAGTTTCAGTTAGATTACGGTAGATGTTTGATAACTTCTCCATTACTTCAGGATCATATTCTTCTAAAAGAAACTCACCACATCCATGCTTCTCCCAATAATGCTTAGGGAAGTTATATGCGATGATCTTTTTAATGAATTGATCAAGAATACTTTGCTTGTAAACTTTGAGCTTGCCGTCGATCGTTTGTTGAAAAATCTTGTGATGCTCATTACCAAGTGCGAATGATCCTGCACCGTCACCTGCACTCATCACGAGTGGAGGGATTAGTAGTGAACGCATCAAAGCTCGATTGAAGTAATCGATACCATCTTTATAGATATTCATGTCCCCTTGGACTTGAATAGCCTCGACGTCGTAAATTTCACCTTTGCGACCTGGTAGCACGATGAATGAAGAGTTATGGATCTTGGAAAAGATATTAGACATTGCTAAGTCAGCACGTCCTAATCCTTGATCAACTCTCCCGTCCGCAGTAGTTTGAGTCATTAGAGTTTCATTTGGTGCAGCATATCCCACTACTAATGGCGTCCCTTTTCTATCTGCAGCTACTAACCACATATGAAGAAATGCATCCTTCATAACCCAGTTTTTATATGCACGACGCAAAATAGATCGACCATATGGATTAGCAAATTTTCCTGTACTACTTGAGCGTAGCAAAATCATCTTATGCTTTGGTATCTTTACGGTGAGATAGGTGAGATCGGCAGCTATTCGAACAGGATAGGGATAGTCTCCAATGCTTGCATATAGATCAGGTCTAAAACCATCTAGCTCTTGATTGACGACACCCATGTATGAATTGAAAAATGTATTATGGAATCTTTGGTATTGATACACTCCGTCGTGTAACACTTCACCATGTCTATTCACTGCGAAGACAATTGTAAGTGGTGGATATGTTACAAGTTTTCTAGGAATGAAAGCAGGAGCACCGTCGAAACTATTGTTATAATCCCATATCTGTTCGGTAGCAGAAAACCCTGCCCACTCTGCTGAAAACATTTCATCAAGGTTTTCATGCCAGCTACCTTCCATCTGCCCTAGCGCACGACGTACAAATTCTTGTATCTCTTTCACAGGATGTTTGTATTCACCGAATCGAGCAATCAATGCTAAGTTAAGAAAGTCTATCCCTGCTCCAACTGTTTCATCGGTGTCAATGATTCGCTTATAAGTTTCGACACTCACAGTCGAAGGGTTAGCGATAAATCGACTCAGTGAGCCGTAGAGCTGGGGCACAACAGTGCCCTCTTGCGTCTGTTCTAACTCTAATCTAGTCAGCTCATCGTACCGATTTCTAAGTTCTGTCTTTATATTGGGCGGGACGTCATCTAAGAAATCTAAGAGTGAAGATGATTGTGTACTAGGTAGTGTTGACATTAATATGCTCCCGTATTACTGTGTATCAAATGAAAAAAACAACTATTGAATTTTTGCTTAAATATCTTGAATTTGTGCCGAAAGAAGGAAGATTTATTCGTAATGATGGTCCGTTCAAAGGTAAGATTGCTGGTAGTTATATGAAGAATGGATACAGAGAAGTTTCCATTGTTTTGAATAGGAAGAGATATAGGGCGTATGAACATCAACTTGTTTGGTATCTCTTTCACAAGAGTCTTCCAAAATACATTAATCATATTAATGAAAAATTTGATGACAATAGGATAGATAATCTCACAGAGGCCTACCCTCTTGTTGAAACAAACGGTCAACCAATTAATGAAGATATTTTGATCAAGTATATTCTTACTAAAATCGAATATGTCCCTGCTGAAAATTTTTTTATATGGAAAGAGAATAGACAGAAAAAAACAAAAGGAAATAGGGCAGGAGATATGAGTAATGCTGGATACTGGAGAATTAAATTTAGATTCAACAGAGTGCATCACCATGTTTTTGAACACCGTCTTATTTGGTATATTAATCATGGATATACTCCGAATGAAATAGACCATATAAATGGGATTAGAGATGACAATAGAATAGAGAATTTAAGAAATACCAATCGAACTGGTAATGCTAGGAATTTAAAAGTGCATCGTGATGGTAAATTATGGGGAGTTTCATGGGAGAATAATAAATGGCGTGCCCGTTTTCGACATGGGAAGAAACTTATCCATGTAGGTATTTTTGATTCAAAATTCAAAGCATATAGAGCGGTAATAAAAAAAGCAAAAGAACTTAATATATCAATTTGAAACGTAGCATTGCTTGGTAGCGTTGCCATGGTGAGTATCTCCTAAGTATATATTCATCATGGTAGCAAAAGAAAAAGGGAGTGCCTAGCATTGCACTCCCGAACAGGCAAAGGATTGAGTATCAAGAATAACCCAACGTTAAGGAATTGGATTATCACTGTTAAAGATTTTTAATCAGTTTGTATTAAGGGACGATTGTACCAGTAGCGTCTACCCAGTTCGCACCTTGCCACCATAGTGGTTTTGGAGTTACCAATGAAGTATCAAAGAAGCATTGATATAAAACTGGTGCTACTGGTCTAGTAGCTCCGCCCATAGGGGTAGAACCTACTACACCCAATGATGATACAACGGCAGCACCTTCAGTTAATTTAGTAGTGATTACACCTGTTAATCGATCTACGTTGAATGTTTTTACAAAAGCATTATCTGTGAAGTACAACCCATTAGGATCAACTTTAAAGATATACTCAGCAACATCACTTTTGGAATTGTATAAACCAATGCGCATTGGTTTTATACGAGCATACCCAAAATCAGCTGGGGCCATAGTATCGCCTTGAAGATTCTGTCCGTATAAAACGACTCCTTCTGAAGTTGTAGTTGTAGTGTCTCCATCAGAACCTAATGATCCAAGACGAAATACAGCATTTGGAAGTCTGTTCCATATTTGAGTTCTACCATATGGATCTACTGTTCCAAATTGAAGATTCGCGCTGTTAACAAGTACTTGCAAACTAGTATCATTAAAATTTGTTCCAGTCATTATTTCTCCCCTATTATTTAGTAAACCAAGTTACTCCATTTGTGTATATTTTTGAAACTCCATAGTTTGCTGAGATAGCAACACTTGCAGCACCGTCAATAGTATTTGGACCTGTAGCTGCGATTGTAATATTGTTAGTAGCTGCTGCTCCGCTTTCATCTTTAATTTCAAATTCTTGAATAGTCCCAGTAGGAAGTGTGAATGAACTTGCTAGTGGTAAAGTAACTGTTCTAACTGCACTTGTGTCTGTTACAGCTATTAAATAATCAGTGGCAGCTAGTGTGGTACTGATTGCAGTCGCTCTTCTATTTTTAATTTGTAACTTACTATTACCATCTACTTTTTGAATCCCTTGTATGATTGAGTCTGTAGCAAGTACTGCACCTACTGTAGGTGTATAGCTTGTTAAGATTTTTCCAATCACTGCTGGATTAGAAAGTGTTGTAGTCGCAGCGCCTGGACCGGATGCAGATGCTTCTCCTGTTAATGAAGTGATGGCACTTTTTAAAGCGAATGGGATAACGTTACCTGAAGAATCTAGTGATACTAGTGAATAGACAGGTATGCGATGACCATCGATTGTATGAGCGAGTGGAGGACCTTTTCTATCTGTGACTTGTGAAACATTTCCTTCATCTATTGTTAATGGGGACGATCCGGTATTCCCGCTAGCATCTGGAAGGAATATTGCTAGTGCTGGGATGACGTGACTGTTTTCATCGGTCATTGTTGCAGGACCGTATTCGTTTAGAGAAGGGGAGAGTTGGGGAGAGACGATTGAAATTGTAGTCATTTTATAAACTCCTTTTAATTTTAAAGGGTACAAATAAGTCCTTTTTTGTACCCTTGTATTTTATGGTAATATCAGTTCACTTTCATGTATAGAAGTTGGAAAACCTCTTCCTAAGATATCTATTTCTTTAAGCAAGTAATATGTTTCTAATTTATTTGAAGTAACTCTGGTTATCTCCACTCGAACAGTCTGAGCATAACCTATGGCCATGATCGTAGTACCACGCTCAGGGGTTACTCCTACGGGAGCGATTACTCCAGGAATTGTTACAGTGAAGATTGAGTTAGGATATGATCCAACTACAGCGCCAATATAACCGATAGTATCTTCACTAGTAGTATCTGCATTGGGATAGAAGAACTTGACTACGTCGCCTGTGTTAACTAATACAGGTACTCGTGATCTTTCTGCATTGTATGCAGTATCTTTCATTATTTGATGAGTGAGTACGACATCGTCTCCTGCGACGATAACCTGTACCCTTGCTGATTGGACTGTCATATTTTCTTCTCCATATATTTATCATGTGCTGATTGAATTCCCTCTATAGGGTCAGGTTTAGGTCTAGGATTATTGATTGAGTTAGGTGAGTCTTTTATACCCAAGTCTCTCTTAAGCTCTCTCTTGAGTCGAGCGGGGTCAGTGGAGTGGACATCAAATGCAGCGGTATCGCCAGCATGTGGTTCGTGCATCTGATTATTAGTCAGATGTTTGCTTGCATCTTTTGCTTTTCTTTTTGCTTCTGAGGCGATGGCATTAATAGAGAATCCAACAATACCTGTTCCTTCAAAGCCGTTACCCTTATTTATTTGAGCAACATACTTGCCCATAGTAGGTAACTCGCTTATCTCTATCACTCTCCATTTGATACCGTCTTCATCACCTGATTGAACAACTTTCTCTAATCTTTTTTTTGCAAGATGTTTCTCTACTCTTTCATTGAATGATTCAGGACCATCTATTTTCTTTTCGCTCATACGTTTTCCATGCATGGAATCGTATATGCTTTGTACTATCTTCCAAAACTTATCACCATCTTCAGATAGATCAGGATAAGTTTTACGTGCGGACTTCTTTGCTTCATTCCATTTTGTTTCGTCTACATTGCCGGGCATATCAACTCTCCCTTATAACTACAACATACTTACCTGAAATATAATCGGCCTTAGCATCACGTCCCTCTAATTCTTCAGTGTGATAATGAATCCATTTATTTGCATCATTCTTATTTTTAAAAGATTCAGCATTATTAATTGATTGAGTCCATCTACTACTTGGATCAAGATAAAATGTCCTTCCTGCTAAATGCTTACTCATCTTCTTTTCAACTGCTTTATTAAACGACTCTGGTCCTGTAATTTTTTCTTCTGACATTTTTATCTTCCTTTTTTTAATCTTGTTTCAACTTCCTGATCAATCCCAATCCTACCCCTTATCTTTTTCGCAAGAGACTGAGCAGGAAATGCTTTTCTATTATCTTTAATCTCTGCTGCCCATCTTCTCTTTTTCACCTCAGATGATTCATCTGCTGACTTATCTTCGCCTAGACTTGATCCAGGGAATTGATCTTCATACTTTTTGATTCCACCTTCCATTCTCTGCTCTCCTCTATCTATCTGATCCAACTCCTCTTGATCACTTGCTTTACCCGCTGCCGCTAATGTAAAACTCTTATCAGCACGAGGGACGTAATCATCGTGAGCATCTTGATATGGATTGGCGTCCTTTTTGTAATCAACTCCTGGGATAGAGTCACGAGTAGCATCACTTGGTGGGCTGAAGTCATCTGTAAATACATCAAGATGCTTAGTCATTCTAGTACTTGTACCATCACTGCGTGCAATGCGTTGAGCTGATTTGAGTGCATCTTGAAAATTTGAGAATTCATTGTGACCTGACATGTAACCTTGAGGATGTTTCGTTCTAACCATTAAGATTTTGTAGACCCAATCATCTAGTTTATATATCTCAACTCTCCCCCACGGAGCTATTGAAGTTCCGACTAACTCATTACCCGACATTCTCTTGAAAGTTCTGTATTCAATTTCATGTGTAGGATTCTCAAATGTCTTAATATTTGAGTCTGAAAAACCTTCTGACATATCTCACTCCCTGATAAAATAATAGTACATAGCGGAAAGCGTTTGATCAATTGAATATCACACCGCTACCATGTCCAGATATTGGTTGAGTGAAAGGCATTGCTTTACGTAACTCCATAAGAGCGTAAGCAAATGCATCGACTATATCATCGTGAGGTGCATAGGGGAATGAGCATAACTCATTAATAAAGTCGTTAACCCATGGCGCTATAGAAGGATCAGGTAAGTAGACATTACCAGCTTCGACATCGGGCGATACCGCATTTGCTCGAAACACTTTATCTTTTGTAGGGGTAACTAATACTAATCCTGAAATACTCTTTTTAAGAGTGTCTACAATAGGTGAACCGTTTGCTTTATCTTCTACAATTTTCTTATGAGCATTCTTCCATTTTGCTGATAGAGCTACTACTGCCTGACATGCTGAAGGGAATGACATTCTATCTCTTACCATATCTAGTACATACTTCTCTGATCCAACTCTCCCCATGACCATTCCTACAGTATAGTCAGATGTATCTTTCTCCTTTACAGCAAAGTCCCAGGCCATAACTGTTTGATGCATATTTGCTGGTAATTCTCTATAGAACTTAAACCATGACCTTTTGAATAGAGCACCTTCAGCAGGAGCAGGGGATTGCATATATTGTCCTGAAAAAGTTTTATTATCAGATGCTTTGATTGCCATGAGTTGATTGTAATCATGTTTGAGAGGCCATAACGGAGAGTTGTTTTCATCAAGTGCGGGGAGTGAAAGGTGAGTCCACTTTTCTCCTGTACCTCCACCCAAGCAATAACCTGTCATATCCATTTCATGTAAGCGTTGCATGATTATAATGATAGGGGTTTTCTTAGGATTATTGAGACGTGAGAGAATTGTATTATTGAGACGCTCGTTTGTTTTGCGACGAATTTCATCACTATATGCTTCAGAGGGTTTTTGCGGATCATCTATAACAATGCATCCTCCAAACGAATCATCTGTGACTCCAGCACCAAAACCTGTGATAGATCCGGCAGTACCCGTCGCATATAATCCTCCTCCTTGAGTTGTATACCACTTTGCTTTTGAATCACTATCCGTCTTGGTATCAAATGACCAGTATGATTGATACCAATCTGATTTAATGTCTTCACGTATCTGAGAAGAGTTATCTAGTGCAAGCATGTCTGAATAGGAGAGATGAATGAATTTCGAGTGAGGTACTTTTGCTAAACACCACTCGATGAAACATTTGACTGCAAGCTCAGTCTTACTATAGCGTGGAGCTATATTAATAATGAGTCGAGTTATCTCTTGATTGAATACTCGCTCTAAGTATTCACAAATTACAGTATGGTGATGATTAACAATGAAGTCTTTCCCTGTCTTCTGTTTGAACGACCACTTAACATATTCCAAGAGAGAATCTTCAAGATTACGCTTAGCAAGTTCTTTCTTTATCAATTCTTCTGGAATAAACATAATCAAAGTTTACTCGCTAATCTTTGCTTTCTCTTGTAGTTCTAATAAATTCTTTAATTCTTGAGTGGATAATTTTTTTAAGTCTATATTGTTTGTAACAGCTACTTGAGTAGAACCAGAATGCTCTAACATCATTTTCTCTGAATATTCATCACGGAATCTAGTCTTCAAAAAGAAAATGAGCAAAGCAGTATCAGAACGTTTTGGATCAAATGTAATGCGACCATCTTGATTCTTTATTATCTCTCCACGTATCTTTGCATTTGCTAGCATCTCAAAGTATTTTTTTGCGGCCTCTGTTCCTCTTGCTTTTGCTTCTTTGAATTCTGGAAACTGATCTACCCATTCGTATAAAGTTTTTCTACCGTGATTAATGTCTGCTCCGAAAGAAGAAAAACTATAGCCTTTTGCCATATGCGTAACTAGCATTTCGCAGTATTCTTTTTTATATCGTGTGATCGACCCGCCGCCCAAACCGTTAGGATTGAGCTTGGGATTGAGTGCTACTCTTGCTTTAATATGTTTCGGGGTAGTCATGATTCACACCTCATTTTTAAAGAATGTTTAAAATGTTTATTCCAAATTACTTGATGGTGAGGCCTTCCAAAGCGGAGAACAACTTTAACGTATTGAGGCCATATCATTTCTAATGACTTTGATTTTAACATTTTTTTTGCTCGTCATTATTGCAATAAAGCTCAGTCTGATTTCCTCCTTTCATTTTGGAAACTGTTGACACTTTATTTATAAGAAAAGCATTTAATAATATAGTACACCACTTGTCGTGCAACACTTGTAAGCACAAGTCAACATCTTCATTATATTTAAGTCTCCATCTGTAAGGAATGTCATTTTTTATTAACATGCCTGAATATACATGAGTATTAATGAAAAATGGTTTTCGCAATGTAGGATCGACAAAATATCTATAGTTGAATCCTGAGACTGCAACATTTGTAAACTTATCTGTAAACTCTTGGAGAGTTGATAGTGCTAATATTGCACTGTCCTTAACTCTTTTCCCTTTATTGAATCTAACAAATCCATAAATGTTATCATCAAAAAGAAAATGTTTTTCAAATCCATTTTTGATTGAATCTTCCCAACACCAATTACGTGCTGGATATGATCCGAGACCTAAGTTAGAAAAAGGTAATTTCGCTACATGTTTTTTATCAATATGTTTACAATAACTATCATATTCTTGTGGTTCAACTGCAATTTTAAAATCAATGTTTTCGTTGATGAATGCTTTTGCAGTCAAAGGATTCTCCCATCTCCCTTTTGAGATAATATAGATCGGGTATTTTAAAGTCTGCAAGTCCATTGTCCATTAAATTTATTAGTTACAGGTATGTTATTGTCATTACAGTAATTCTGTCTTTGTAACTCAGTTTCAAAAATAATAATTAATTTCACATCTTTATCTTTAGGTTCAAACTCAGGTGATCCCACCCACGCAGCATTCTCATCTCCTCGATTTATTTCATTAATTAATTTATCTTGATCAATGATTTTTAAATTAAAATCTAACAATTCGAAGTCTTCATAGTCTAATTCTTCCAACACTAACTCAGACTTCTCTATGTCAGAGATAAATCCACTCTTATCAAATTCAGCATATCTTGCTATCTCATTGTCTGCTATACGATCCCTTAACTCTTCCGCTTCATCCTTATAATTCTGGTAATCAACTGCGCCTGACTCCCACCCTAGTAGTTTGAGTGCTTCGTAGCGAGCGTGTCCTTTGGTTATATAACCACTTTGATTACTGACTACGATCGGACTACGTTGACCATTCTGAGAAATGATCTTAGCTAATACTTTTATCTGAGCATCTGAGTGTTTGTTACGATTATCAGGATGTGGTCGTAACTCTGATAGCTTGACTAGTTTTGTATGAGCGCATTCTATTCGCATGTTTACTTCCTTCAAACATCGATAAAAATTTTCTCTATCTTGATTGGTCTATCCATTTCAATTTTCACACCATTAGGTGACATATGATTATCATCTAGAAATACTTGGCATAAAGTATGTGAGGCAAGAATTGGTGACCGTTTATCAATTTGCTTTGTTGCAATTTCCGCTGCATTGTCGCCATGACCCCATGTGTTTATCCATAACCAGTATCTCTTTTTAGTAGTCTCTGCTTTAGGTTTAGGAGCATCGAATGAGCATTTCTTGTGAATGTCACGCCATGTTTTCCAGTGAGCATCTTCCTTGAATTTTATCTTTAAGCACTTACCACCATCGGTTATATATTTGCCTGAGACAGTCACTAGCTCATCTTTATAGTAGAAAGTCGTATCAATATTAATCTTGTGATAATCTTCCATTAACATTCTGATACCCTCTTATCCTTTAAATATTTATATATCCTTATTATCGAATGACATTGGTACTCAGTGATTGGGTTTGGTTGGCAATAAACTTTTTTTAAAAAGTCATGTTGATCTTTATATTTTTTGACGATGATTGCACATCTAAAACGTAAGGCGTCAATGTCTGCTAACTGTTCTACCGTTTGATCTTTATCAATTTCTACATCTCTTACTTTGCTATTCCCACATGTATAGGTTGTTTTTTCTTTTACCCATTTCATTTTTTTAAATAGAGTATCCCCATTTCCTATGTCCATATGCATCCTCTGATTCATCGTATCAGTTTCGTTTTAGTTTGTATTGAATGGACGCTTGCCATGCTCATGGGGTAATCCTAAAATTAGTTCACTATTTAATAACAATAGTTGATTTAATAAGGAGTGTATACGAATATGAGAACTAATCTATTTCCTGGTACCTTGATCGCAATTTGTTTTATGTTGTTCTTGACAGGATGTGTTGACTCTCCAGTCAGTGAAGATCAGCATCCTGTCTCCCAAGTTATTAAGCGTTCATTTTTATCTGAGGCCTATATAAAACAAATGTTTGCGCTATCCCATAGTCACAAGATCACTGACTCAGAACAACTTTCATCTAGAGCGATGGAGAGAAAGAAGCACCTTATTCCTACAAGTAAATTCTTCTCTGCAAAACAATTAGCAAAAAGAAAGCAATCACATATGCTCGCATACAAGGGAAAGGGATCAGTTGATTTACGTCAATACGATTCACCAGTTGAGAATCAATGGGATGGTACTTGCACTGCTCATGGGTTAAGGAATGTGATTGATAATGCTGGTCGTGTGCAAGTGTCTACTCGTCACGTATGGGATAAGTATCAAGTCTATTCATGTGAAGATGCAATCAACGCATGGTCAGGTGGTACTTGTGTTACCAACGTTTCTTCATGGCCTCACGATAGTGTAACTCCTACTAGTGCAAAATATTTAGAACCTCTTAACTGTAATACCTTTTTGCGAGCATCAACTTATATTGACGATGATCTAGATAAAATGAGAGAAGCACTTGATAACAATCATCCAGTGTATCTAGGGATCACAGTTACAAATAGTATGATGAATTGTGATGCGATGTTAGTACCAACTTCAAAAGCAACAACAGGTGGTCATGCACTTGCGATTGTAGGTTATAAAGATGATCCAGCAATCAAGGGTGGCGGTTACTTCATTATAAAAAATAGTTGGGGGACTGATTGCGGTGACAAGGGTTATCAATACGTTCCATTTTATTACTGCACTAGAAAAGATATGTACTGTGTTTTTTGGACTATTGATAAAGTTGAAACTAATAGTACCACACCTGTGGTAACTCCGACTCCTTCTGATGTATCTACATGTTTAGAATGGGAAAGAATTTGGTACAAACCTTGGGATAAAAAATGTGTTAAGTGGAGTACTGAAATAAATGTTTTGAATAAAGATTAATCTAAGTCCGCGAGCAATTGAACAACTCCATGATTATTTAGTTCACCTATCTTTTTTATTTCAAAACTATATATCTCATTACAAAACGGGCAAAAGATTGCATCCTTCATTTTATTTTCTTGGAAGGCAATATTTCTTTTCAGCATCTCATCGTTACTAATTTTGCCTTGGCAACCCTCGTGGGTTACTTGCATGTTCATCACTTTCATTTCGGCCATAAAATTTTTCCTCATGAATAACCTCCGCTTTTTCTAGGATATACTTCAAACTATTATCTCTTAATTTTAGTCTGAAAATAATTTCATTAACCAGTGTTTTTATTCCAGTATCAGAAATTAAATTCAATTGAAGTCGTCCAGCTTCGCGAAGATTTTGGGTTAATATTTCTTCAAGATCTTTTACTTGTATATATTTCAATCGCGTATGCATTAGTAATATCCTTCCTCGTGGGAAAAATCGTATCTCCAATTATTCTTTTTGCAATTGTCGCAAGTCCTGTTGTAGTTGATTGATAAAAATTCCTCATCACACTTCAGGCATTTTCTTCTTTTAATAGTTCCGTCGATAAGTCCTTTCATACATTTGTTGCAGATGTCTTCTTTTGATGTGAACACTCGATAAGTCTTTGTAGTAAAACAAACTTTGCAAGTAATTCTTTCCAAGAATTTATTCCTTTTTTAATGACTCTTCTCTTGATGACTCTTCTAATAGTTCTAATAAATATTTTACTGAAGCGATAGATGTTGCCTCAGATATTTTTTCTACTCCGTGAAAATCATTTATTACTTGTAATAACTTATCAACTAAAACGAATGAAACTTTTAATAGTTCACTTTCTCTTCTATACTTTGCCACTGCTTCATCAACTTCTTCTTTTGAATTTGCATCAGCTATTTCTTTAAATGAAACTTTTAATAGTTCACTTTCTTTTTTATACTCTGCTATTTCTTTATCAGCTATTTCTCTAAAGACTACATCCCTATGAAACATTCTAATTGATTTATTTTTTGCTATCATCTTTTACTCCATCAGTTGATTCATAATTTCTAAGTATAACTGTTATCTTTTGAAAAAAATCCATGTAAACTTCTTCTCTGGGATTATTTGTGAGCTTAGAAATCTGATCACATACTTCTGCAATGAAAGCTGCGGAAGCAGTAGTTATTATTGAAGCAGATAGTTGTTTATTTTTTTCAACATCTTTTGATACAAAATTCTTTACCACACAAAATAATTGACATGCTAATTCATATGATTTTTTTTCACTATCACTATTAATTTCTTTTTTATCTACTTTCATTCGAATACCTTATTAATTAATTGTAGTAATTCTTTTTTCACCTTCTCTAATTCAATCATGTGCATCTCATGAATTTTTAATGCTACATCTGGAGTCACGGGTTGATCACGGAATGCTGAGATAACTTTTTCAATGAACTTGTCGCTATCTGAATTAGACATTTTATTCTCCAATTTATTTTTTAGATTCTTTATTACTTTCTAACCATCCGAGTTGACTATCATTAAAATTATTTCTTAACCATGCTATCGCATCTACTTGTTGATTTTCTGACCAACTTTGAATTTCTGTGGACTGAGAAAATTTCAACTCTGATTTTATATGATCGAGTTTTTCTTTATCCTCTAAGTTGTCAGTCAATTTTTTTATTAGATTAATTATTTCAATGAAGTTGTTGGTCTTGAGGTTTTCTTTTGCAGGTAGAGAGTCGGGAGATTTTGGAGAAGGAGAAGAGTATGGAGAGTCGTTACGACTTTGTTTAGGTGGATAAGATGCAGCATTGCCGTCGTCGTCATCCTCTGCACATATACCTAATAGTGATTGGAGAGAATATCTTCTGGCATATGTCATTGCACTTCCCCAACCTTGAGGATCTTTCTTGATTGCATCTACAGGGTAATAACTTTTGATCCACTCACCTGATAAATGCATGAGTTGAGATACTAAGATCATCTTACCATCTTCGATCTTGGTACATTGAACTACAGACAATCCATTGTCGCTGAGTGGCTCCCTTGCGCACTTCCATATAGCACTTAAGTCTGAGTACTTGCTTCTAAAGAAAGGATTCTCACTATCTCTAAGGGCACCTTGCATCTTCCCTTGAGCTTTTGAAAGTGCTTCTGCTAGCTTTGCGATTGTCTCACTCTGATTCATTTCATTCCTCTTAGTCTTCAATACTTGTTAGTCTAGTCTTGCTTTCAAATTTTAGATCTTTCCTGTTCTTTAAATGTTTAGTTATCTCTGCCTCAGTCGCAGACATTAAGATATAAAAACCACGTGAAAGATTACCGCATCCTAATTCAACAAGCTGGAGCTTCCATCTCTCTTTTGTAGACATTGACACTTGTACTCGTTTATCGGGTTGCGCTGGCTTAAATAACAACATGTTATACTCCTTCTAAATAACATTTTAAATAGTTTTCTAAATACTATCTCGCTTAAATATTCAAACATTTTATATTAGCATCAGAAAAGTGTACACACTTTTTTTGTTTACTTGGGTAAAAAAGTGATATTTAATAGACAAGAATTGTTTAGATGGATTATGACACAGCGTAGTAATCTGGGAAGCTGTGCGTTTAGACAAAAAAATACCCCTTCTGGAGAGGGGTATTAACACGCCTATGAACTTTTCAAGACGACTCATAGGCGATAACATCAATGTTTTGAATAAGGAAAACAATGACTGATTCAGATAATACACTATTTACGCACGAAACAATAATAAATTTTCTACAGAGTAATAAATTTTCTTTTAGAATAAATCGGGCATTACTGTATGGGTTGGGTACTGATAGTTATGCAGTATTTGTAATTCTGTGTTCTTTCAATCCGAGCCATCCTAGTATCGCTACTATCGTCAAGATATCCCGGCTTTCTGAAAGAAATGTAAAATATAAAATAAAGATTCTAACAAAAGAATTAAAACTTTTCTCTTACATAAGAGGCAACTCTAGAAACCTTTGCAATACATATACTCGCAATTATAAAAACATTGCAGAGTTCGTATTCAAACATGATGCAGAAGTAAGATCAGTTATTTCAAATTCTGACTCAATTGATGCACCAGATGCACCCCAACTAGTGCACCAGATGCACCAGTTGAAGCCATTAACTAGTGCACCAGATGCACTAGTGCATACCATGCACCAGTTAGAACATCCAACTAGTGCACCAGATGCACCCCAACTAGTGCACCAGATGCACACCAAAGTACAAGATAGAAAGTACAAGATAGAAGAAGAGGAAGTATCTGTAGCAGATGCGTATATCATCAAGAAACCAAAACCAATAGCAGATGAGATAAAACAAGCATGGAATAACGCTTGTAGTAACAATCCTAAAACCCTCCCCCCTATTAGATCAATGACCGTCAATCGACTTAAAAGCATTGCCAAGTTAACGGAAATAGGGCTAGAGACGATTCAAGATTGGAATGAGTACATCTGTATGGTTTTTTCTTCAAAGTATCTCACAGGTCAAATTAAGCAATGGTCTGCTGACTTCGATTGGGTTATCGAAAAAGACCATGCTATAAAAATTTTAGAAGGCAAATATAACGACAAAAAATCTAGGCCAAATGACTTCGATGTTGGTAAGAATGATCTTATCGATGAACTGTTCAAACCAAATGGAGCTAACATTTTTGCAGGAAGGTTTTGAATATGTCAGTAGCAAGATTGACCTCAGCATTACAGATGTTTGCAGAATTATATAATAAAGAATTGAATCAAGCACAAAAAAAATTCTATATAGATTTTTTATCAGTATTACCATTTGACATAGTGCAGCGCATATTCCTAACTGCCATCGAAACAAAGAAATTCTTCCCAAGTATTTCTGAACTAAAAGAAATATTCGACTCCTTCACCCAACCCCCTGGAGATAAAAAAGACTTAGCAATGGAGATGGTGGGTATGATTGTTCCTGCAATGAAACGTTTTAGTGGGAACTTTCCAGTAGAAGCACGTGAAGAGATAGGAGAATTATGTTGGTTAGTAGTTGAGCGTTGCGGAGGTTGGAAATGCTTATGTGATACTCAGGAAGCTAATCTTGAGACTTTACGTGCTCAACTTCGTCATATGTGTGAATCAATACTCGCCTCTAGAAATAATTTAAAGTCATCTGCATCCATGTTAGACTTTCAGAAAAAAGGTACGATGCAGCTTAAAGAAATAATGAGTACGCAGTTTTTAATAGAAGAAAGGAACTAGCAATCTTTAATAGGAGGATTTAATGGGAAAAATTGATAGATATAAAGTATACGATGTGAAACACATATCAGATTTTATTGCCTGCTTGACGGCCAATATAGAAGATGCTTATCGTACAGCAGGAATAAAAGACTATATTAGTAAAGAGTGTTTCGATAAGGCATTTGAATTAGCAAAGATAACTTGGAGTAATAAAGATGGAAATGTGGGTAATGAATTCCATTGGGATACTCGTAATTATTCAAGTATGGTGAGACTATGAATGAAGTACCTGATAATGAATTAAATAAGTTCCCTACCAAAGGGATTATCAGGAATGAATTGATATTGCGAACTGCTGCAAATGGTAACTCATACGTTGTTATCAATTTAAAGATGAAGCCTTACACATCAAAGAAGACTGGAGAGTTGGCGTACACTTACATAGGAGTATTCCTGTGGGGTAAGGAAGCTGAGAAGGCAGTAGAAACTTTAAATGTTGGTGATGAAATATTTGCTTTATGTGAGATAAGAAATAGTTTTAATAAGAAAGATAACACTTCAAAAGATACATACACTGCTGAGACATTTAAAAATTTAGGTCCTAAGAAGTTAGATCAGGCGATAGTGAAAGTGAAAGAAGCAATAAGTAAACCAGAATGGGACACTCGTTATATGCCACCTACTCAGTATGATGAGTTACCTTTTTAGCATCAACTCTCCAAAGGGATCCCATGAAAGATTTTTTATTAATATTACTCATGTCATCTATCGGCATCCTCATTGCCTTCTTAATTATTTGGTTTGAGGATAGGAAGCTGAAAAAAGAAATTGAAGAGTATAATAAGAGACTTGAATCTTTAAGACCACGATCTTATAAATAGCAAGACTTAATCATTGCAACGCTCCCTAGAAGTAGACTACAACTATGCGGTCTATTTCTAGTTAGCGAAGCATTACTAAATTCTATAACAGGGAATGCCCCTATAGGACCACCCTACCAGCGTTCAAAACCTTTTATATAGTAATCAATTTTCTTCTGAAGAGTTTCAGATATCATCCCTGACTCAATTGTTTTGAATATCAAGTATGCTTCACCTGACAATTCAGAACCATATAACCCATCAAGATTGCGTAATTTCTTTACTATACTTGTGAGTCCTTCTTTTTCTAGTAATTCAGTTATCTCAAATATTTCTTTAATCGCTATCATAAATAATCCTTATAGAGAGACATGACTTATTGTTTCTATTATATCAGGATCTCCAATTACAACTTCAGGTGCTCCACCTTTTCTTCCAGCAAGAGCATCGGCCTCTCTAGTTATGAATTCATGTCTACCTGGTTTAATTTTTGCACGTTGAACCCAATCGATATCACTTAGTTGAGTGTTTGCTGGTAGTCCATATCTCTCAATAAAATCAGGATCTATTCTTGGTTTAGAACCCCCAATGATTGGATTTTCTACTGCCCAAAATTGAGCATCCTTTCCTGTTGTTTGTATTCCATGTTTCCCTATCTTATACAGAGTCCCTCCATTAGCTGCATATAATTTTGCTGAAACTATTCCTTCTGATACATTTTGAACGGCCGTACCGTAAGGGGTTTTGACTTCCATAGTCCGAAATACTAACTGTGTTACTTTACTTGGAAAAGAATAAGAACTTGAGCCGATTACACCTTCAGTAGCGAGTGAGATAAACCATCCTGGTATTTCATCGCGAATACCTTGAGGGAGCTTGTCATAAATTTTCATTGCTTGATCAAGATCATATTCTGCAAAAGCACAAAACATTTGGGAGTACTTACCCGCTGCGGTACAAATTCCTATAGAATGAGCTATATCTGAAACTATTGAAGGAAGATTTGATGAAAACTTTTGTTCCTCTTCTCTTTGAAAGGCCTCTCTCTCTTTTTCTTCTTTCAATTCTTGAGCTATTCGGGCAGTGGCCTCTCTAGTTTTTGCCTTTACTAACTCCATACATAAGTCGATGCATTCATCACACTCTTTGTTACACTGTATTGCTTCGGCCATACAAATGTTTGCACCATGTATATCTCCTGCATCGCAACAAGCGAGTGCTCTTGCTTTGCAAGCTGTGACTGTTCGATTGTGAATCGCTTCGCAACCTCTAACACATTCTTTTCCAATGGCCATAATCCATGGTGGCGTTTCGTCTGCTGAATAGACTGAGAAATTTAGTAATAGAAATCCCATTACTACTAAAAGTAATTTCATAAAGTAACTCCTTGAAAAGTTTTTAACTGCGTTATGCAGAAGATTATATTACTATATAATGCTCTGTATTATATAATTTAATTTTGAAAGTAATGAGGAGGTTACTTCACGATAATTTGATCATCGACCATTGCAATCATGAATCCATTTTTAGAGAATACCTTTATATCTTCTCTTATCATTCTCATAATTAGTTTTTGTTTAATGCTATCTTGATGTTGCTTTTCGTCTGATATCTTTTGGCGGTAATACGCGATACTTTTTTCAAATGATTCAATATTATTATCCATTGCAATAATTGCTTTTGCACATTCATCAACATTCCCTTCTGCGCATCCTGTTATAATGCCCTCCAGAAAAGCTGTAACGGACTTAAGTTGTTTATTTATTTCTTCTTTATCTACTCCTTGTTTTAAAGACATTTCATATAATAATGCTGCTTGTGCTCGCAAGTTCATTATATCTTCGTATAAATTAATTTCCTTTCTCATCAACTCTCCAAAGTGATATTGTTTAGTTACCTCTTAAAATTGTTCAGTAGCTATCGGCATCCCCTACGCACAATAGGGGATGCTTTAAAGTAAATATGGAATATGAAGTCATTAACATCAAAGATATTCATTTAGTCTCAATCAATCAAAAGTACATACCAGTACGTGGTCGATTAGTCTTATCAGCTAACTACAGACATTTCAAAACGCTCCTCACTGACCTATGCAAACCCATTAAGATCGAACCGCCTTATGCAGTGAAGATTTATCTTATAACACATTTGGATATAGATAATGTAATCAAATGTATCCTAGATGCAATTGAGGCGAAAGGCGTGCTGACCAATGATAAAAAGGTCTACAATCTTTTTGTATATAAAAAAGAAGTAAAGAGGAATGTACCGAGTAGTTTGAGAGTAGTAGTCGACGACTCTCCAATAGACTTTCCAGAGTGGTAGAAATAAGGCCTGTGGGGAAAATTATTACACCCTGAAGGAGATCCGCCCACAGACCCTTTACTTTTCTTCAAGAAAGGAGTTTATGAAATTCTTTCTATCGCGATTCATTATTGACTCAAATGCTAATTGAAACAACACTTTTCTTTTCAGCTCGGAAAACGCATGAAACGATGAGTCTATATTCCTGCATGAAAAAAGATTTTTTGTGCAGTAGACTTCCGTATATTGAAATTTAAATTTCAGTATCTGTGACAAACCCTATTTCTTTTTGAAGAGACTTTTAATTTGACCGCAGTAGTCAATCAGTTTGATCATTATAAAGAATACAGTCATAAAGAATAATGCCCTCAATCGTGCGACTCTCCTCATGACTTATCCCCTGTAACTAATACTAAATTCTTTTTGAAGTTATTCACTGCTGTAGCATTTACATAGTGACCATCAACCTTTCTCACTGATCCCGCATTGTATGCAGCATAAATATCCAATGGATCTTTAAGCCCTTGCTTAACTATGAGCGACTTAAGATAAGCTACACTCCACTTAAGATTTTCTTCAGGATCGATCAAATATGTACACCATCCTTTGAATCCAAGTGAGTATGCAGTAGCACCCATTATCTGACAGAGGCCCCAAGATGTCATTTGCATTGACTTCATAGTGACTGAATCACAATAACAGTCACTGGAGAGTTGAGGGATGTTATACAACCAACAGTAGTTAACTTCATATTTGATCTTATATGGGTTGTAACTACTCTCAGTTAGCACCACTGCATGTAATAGCATTAGATCAAAGTTATATTCCTTTGCGGTCGTCGCAATAATATTATCGTATTTCTTTGGTAATTCCATACAACTCTCCTATAGTTTATCTATACCTCTACTCAATAGCTCTTGATAAGCTGCCCTATAATTTTTCAGTTCATCTACAAGTACTCTCTTCTCTATCTTCTCAATCCTCACACTTTCTTTAGTCTTCTCAAGATGAGCGGTATGTCTACGATTGCGAAGTCTGATAACCAGCTCACCTTCAATAGCATGTAAGAATCTAAAATACTCCTCCTTTAAGACTTCGTTATTTCTAGCATAAATAAAATAGAGTACTGACTTGATGATCGTTGGAAGCACTAGCGACAAAATTCGTTGAAACATAGAACCCCCTAGTTAGTATTAGTTTAATCAGAAAAAAGAGTTTGTTTAGTACATACCGTAATTTTAAATAAAACTAGATATTTAATAGTGATTACAATGGGTTATATACTATTGACTTACAAGATTGCTTGTAGTATAATGCTAAGTATAAAACAAACGAGGAGGTCAACATGAGAATGCTTAATAGACTTATCCGAGTAGAAGTTGAGATAGCGAAAGAGATATTAAAGAGAAAGATTGAGAAGATTAATATCGACTGTTTATTTCAGATTTATAGAACTGATAGTACTGAGGAATCGATGATTGGTTTTTTTAATGATGTTGAGAAGGAAGCGAGAAGACAGTACGTAGAGAAAGTAAGAGAGATCAGACTTAAATATTCCTAAGTGTTTGGAAGAGTGTAGGGAGGTACGTATGAGAATTTTTAGAATGATAATCAGATTCTTTGTAAGTATACGAGTTAAGTTTTTATTACTTGTTGAAGAGACTAGATTAAATGCTCAGTTAGAATCAATCAGAAAACTTGAGAATAGTCTGATTAGAAGTGCTGAAGGTGTCTATAACGAAGAGGGTGAAGAAATTTGGAAAGAGTTTGTTATAAGACATTGTGGTCGAGATGTTGTGCAAGCATGGCAAGATCACTTTAATGAGATGGAGAGAATTAGAAAATTACTTGTCTAAGTAGATAACATTGGAGGGGAGAGTTGACTCCCCTCTTTTTATTAATAACAAAGGAAGTAGTACGTATGAATAAAGTAACTTCACTAAGAATTGATCCAGAGTTGATTAGAAGAGTAAAGATTTTATGTGTGATGAAGGGGGTGACTATGGTGGCATTTATTAAAGAGGCCATTGAAAATCATCTATCAATGGCAATAAAGGAAGAGGGAAGTCTCTTCAATAGAAAAAAGAATGCGAATGAACCGATTAAAAAATAAATAAGGGGGTATGTTATGATAGCAATGTTTTATGTGTGGCAGGCAGTTATATTCAATGTAGCAATAAATTTAGGACCATTCTTTATTGTTTGCTTTGGATTGAGTGCTGCATGGTTAGTGTGGTTTTTTGTAAAGACTAGTCTGAGAAAAGAAGACTTAGACGAGTGAGGAATAAAATGAAAAAAAATATGTATAGATGCTCTTGTTGTAATGAAGTTAAAAATGAAAGTAACGCTGTTTACAAAATGTGGGATACAAAAAAGAAACCTGAGAATTGTACGATCGTAGTTATTTGTCGCAGATGTAACTTCGCTATGATAAAAGCTAAGTGTGATAGGGTTGAAAAATTTACTCGCACATTGCAGAAGTTGAAATAGAATGAGACCCTTTAATTGGGACTCATAAAGAATAAGTCCACAGGGGAGTTATACTCCCCTTTTTTTATGGAGGAGAAATGTATAAGTCATATTGGGAGAAATATTTCAGAGATAACTCTGAAGTGCTTATTGTTTATTTAATGGAGCGTCTAGGTATAAATCATATAGACTTCAATGCAGATGATTTAGATTGTCATGATTATACTGATAAGAGAGTGTTCATTGGTAAGATAAATGATATGGAGAGTGATCAAGCATATAGATTGAGCATACTGCATAAAGATACTAATGTTATTGGCGGGGATATTGATTAAAGTCTTCTAAGTAGACCTACAAAATAGAGTGACAATGAAATGATATCAGTCACTGATAAATGTGTTATCTCATCTGGAATATCTTTCAACTCAGCTATTACACTTAGCAATTCTTTTTCAAAATCAGGTGATGCAAGGAATGCAGCAAGATCACTGACTTTAAATTTACCATCTTTCTTTGCTTGAGCGATGCATGGTGCGATTACATCAATCACTAGTTGAGCAACATCTTTAATCACTTGGACATTAGCAGATGCTTTTTGTTCTGATTTTTTTACTTCACACATTTGAATTCTCCCTGTTATACGATTACTTAATCTTTAAAAAATAAAGTACGAAAGGGATACATGAGACGATTAGTCCTGCGATCCCTCCCCATACGCCTGCTTTAATTTTGAGAATGATTACCTCTTCGGATAGCTTGTCTAACTTATCTGCGATAATCTTGTGATCACTGTCATTCTTTACTAATAACATCTCTTGGAAGTGATCACTTTTCTTTAGAGTATCTAATATTAATGCTTTCCACTCTTCCATTATCGCTCTACCTTTTTCCACAGAGGACCATCATTCCAGTACGAGTTTTTCGCTTCTGGTTTTATTTGTTTGAACTTACTTAACTCTTCGTATTTATTTATCCATGTGGAAAGTGTGCGTCTTGATATACCGATAAACTCCGACATCTCATTGTGATCTTCAGAGACAGATGCTGCAATGATTGTTAGTTGAATCTTTATAGCATCTATTCTTTTGTATTTGGAGCTATCAGATATTTCAATGATCATATAAACCTATTAATCTATACTGTTTACTTGAATCCAAGTTTCTGAAGCACCAGTATAAATACTCCTCGAAGAACCTATATCTGACCAAATTTGAACAGTGAATGTATCTCCCGCATTTCCTGAAACATTAGCAATAACTGGATATATATTTGGATAAGCACCACTCGTAACAAAGTCTCTAGTATAACCAAGTATTGTTCCAGAGTTCGCAACACTTCCAGTATGAACTTCCATTGCCAAATTTTGACCGCCACTTGTGGCCGTTGTTTGTACCCATGAACTAGCAGCTATTTGAAACTTACCAGTTCTTGGTAGAGTTATTACTCCAGTGGAAGTGTTATAAATCCCGTGACTATCCCATTGTTTTGTTGGGGTTACCATTATGATTGAAGATGAAGATAATGACTGTCCTGAATTTCCTGCATATCTACAACTTACTTTTTCATTTGCAGTAACAACAGCAGGACCTGACAATCGATTTACGTAAATATAATTGTCTTCACCTATACCAGATAATGTCCTGTTCCCAGTAGCGGAACTTGCATATATCTGTATGTAGTCTCCAGCATTTAATTGAATTCCTGTATTCAATACTGCAACGTATCTCTGATTAGTAGCAGTCGCTGGTCTGAATGTAAGTCCTCTAATATTTGTATAGACTCCATTCTTGTACAGATCTACTTCTAAAGAATCCTGCGTGGTAGCAGAGTCGGCGACTATTTGAGAATTTATACTATAGAATCCACTTGTAGGTGCTACATACTTCCAACTTCCACCCGTTGTAACTGCTGCGGATTGATCAAAAACTTTTGTATCAAAATTGATTAAAACTCCGCCACCAGATAATGTGGGAGTCGCTGTTGAATAATAATTAGAAGCAATAACTTTAGTATCAGTGTCACTAGACATTGCAGAGTTTGAAGACCAACCTACGATTGGAACAGATGCAAAAAATGAAATATAATTTCCTGCACCTGATACAGAAGAACCCGTTGCTGGTGCTATAGGATTACTTGCAGTAACAACTCCAAAGTAAAGTGCGTTCTGAGTTGTTTGACCACTAGCTAATATTGGATTACTTGGGGAAGTCACATTGTATGAATATGATCCAACTTGAACGTTCATTCCAGATGCGACTGCTGGAATTTTTGTAATATCAGTTGATACGTTTGCATTGCCTCCTGCATATCCTAAAGTGAATGATGCAACACTCCCTGTTGTAGTACCTGTTTCAAAAGATCCCATTACTTCTAACTTGTCACCAACTCTCCTGGAATAAAAATATACATTCGATGGTGTACCGAATCCTGTGAATGTTGGAGTATAAGCAACCCAGTCAGTCATCGCTGGACCACTCACTTGTACTTGAGGACCTACTGAGAAGTTATCTACATAAAATGAATACGCTCCCGCAGTAGCATTTATATTTATTAGAGCTAATTGATATTGAGTACTATTAGATGTTGTTTGAAATGTTATCTGTGTGGCCTTACCAATCCCAGTTCTTTGAACAGTGTTATAAGCACCTGCTGGCATAATCCATTGAGCATTTGTTACATCGTAAACCCATACTGCAAATGTATTTGTGCTTGTACCTGAGAAGTCAAAAGTCCCACTCATTGCTTGATAAGAAAAACTCACGGTCATCATTTTTGCTTGATCAGCAGAGTCTATATAGAAAGCATTAGAGACTAATAAGTCACCTTGAGTTGATGCTGTAGATGACACTAGATTGCCGGAATATGACTTCTGAAGAGGTGTAGTTGTTGTTGCTGTAAGTGATAGGTTAGCATTCGCCGATGTCCCACCTGAGCTAGAACTGAATGCACTCCCTGCTGTAGCAACACCTGTAGGAAGAAAGTAACCATTCGCTGTAGAGAATGCTACGTGAGCAAGAGACCAACCTGTTGTTGATCCTAACTCGAAGTCACCGTTACCAGTGTTAGCTGATCCGCCTGAAGTACTTGCAGTATATGCGGTTAAGTAATTTACTGATCCGCTACCTCCGCCTCCTATCTGTCCGGCAGTGATTGCGCTGGAGAGTTGTTTGTTGATACCGTTTGCGGATACATAAATTTTTGTATCATTGATTAATTGTGAGACTGTACCGCCTGCACCTGTTATGTCGCTAAGAGTCTTAACGTCTTCGTTTTGAATCTTTCGACTAGCGAATGCAGATGTAGTGAGTAATGTTAGGATCAGTACGTAAAGAATGTTTTTCATATTAATATCTCTCCCTTATATATTCTGTACTTTTTTTTATGCCCTCGTCTATTTTATATACGATACAGTTACCGTCTGTCCTTTCGCTGGAGCAGTCGTGAACGTGATTGTTGCTGTAGATATTGTGTAATCATTTTCACCCCCGACTGTTTGAATAAATCCGTCTAGATAAACGCTAACGCTATTTGTTATGGAGAT
>Ga0209777_10000925_pt1 | contig 45102 bp, 39 predicted proteins | sample FrelakmetHBP12HB_FD_187147 | JGI IMG/M metagenome (GOLD analysis project Ga0209777, IMG submission 187147) | Freshwater lake sediment microbial communities from the University of Notre Dame, USA, for methane emissions studies -HBP12 HB (SPAdes)... | ecosystem: Environmental > Aquatic >...
TACGGGGTTTTCGCGGCAGAGGGAAGTTATATCCCGCCGATAAGTATTTTAAAAATCACCGATGCAGACGGCAATATTATTGAACAAAACCAGGAACAGCCGACAAAAGTTTTAGACACGCAGATTGCAAGACAAATTAATAATATTTTATCTGATAATAATGCAAGAGCCCCGATTTTCGGTGCCAACTCTCCTTTATATTTGCCGGGTTTCCAAGTGGCCGCCAAAACCGGCACTACACAAAATTTTATTGATGGCTGGACTATGGGATACACGCCATTTATTGTGGTTGGGGTGTGGACTGGGAACAATGATAATTCTCCGACAAAAGATGAGGGCGTGGGAATCGCAGCCCCTATGTGGAATAAAGTTATGCAAAAAATAGTGGCATCAAATCCAGTTGAAAATTTTACTCCGCCAGATCCAATCACAAACAGAAGTTCCGTATTATTAGGACAATTACCGCCAGGAGACACCAACACTATTTTATATTATGTTAATAAAAATAATCCTTTAGGCCCCCAGCCGCAAGACCCCACAGCTGACCCGCAATATTTTTTGTGGCAATCAGGAATTAATAATTGGCTGATAAAAAACGGCCAATATCAAATTCCAGCTAATTTACCTCAAGGTTGTACTTCAACTTTAGGATATAGCACTGTAACGGGTCAACCTTGTGCAATTAACCCGACTACAAATAATCAATAATAAAAAAACAGCCCTACACTTTCCGGGCTGTTTTTTTATTATATATTACTGCGCAGACTTAATGGGCATTACCACATAAATATAACTTGCGTCTCCCACTGGTTTTAATATGCATGGCCCTTCTTCTTTACTTAAATCAAATATAATCTCTGAACTTTTAATATTTGATAATCCATCTGTTAAAAATTTATGGTTAAAAGACGCTTCCATCTCCTCTCCCTCGATTTTGGCTGGAATACTAGATTTACTTTCGCCGATATCCGGGTCTTGGGCGGATATTTCAACTTCTTTGTTTTGCAGGTTTATTTTGATTTTTACCTCATTAATTTTACCGGAAAAAAGCGACGCTGCTTTAATTTGATTTAAAAACTCGTCTCTTTTCACAATAACGTGTGTTTTGAATTTTTTAGGAATAATCTCTTCATAGTTCGGATATTCCCCCTCAATCAACCTGGAAATTATTTGAACCTGCGGGTGGGGGACTTCTTTCATCGGAAATTCAAACATTGTCTGGTTCGGCAAAAAATATATTTTTATTTTTCCTTCTTTCTCTCCCAAAGTATTAATTATTTCTCTGGCTGGTTTTTGGGGCAAAATAAAAGAAATATCTTTTTTAACCGGCTCCTCTAAAGTAATATTTTTTTCAGCTAACCTAAAACTGTCTGTGGCGACTATTTTTATCAGGTTTTTTGAGAAAATAAAATAAATACCGGATATTTCTGGCCTTGATTGCGAAGGAGAGGCAACGTCTACTATTTGAGCCAATCCCTGGCAAAACTTTTTATTATCGACTTCTAAAAACTCTAAATTTTTAAATTCCGGAATTAATGGGAATTCCTCTGGATTAAATCCCTGGATCTGATTTTTAAAACTTTTACACTCGATATATAATCCCTGTTTTTTTTCTTCCAATATAATTTTTTCATTGGGCAATAAAGAGACAAAACTTGAAAAGAATTTAGCGGGCACCACCACCTTGCCTTTTTTTATAATTTTGGTTAATATCCACAACTTTATGGCTGTTTCTAAATCTGTGGAACTTAAGCTTAAAAAATTGTCTTCGGTGCTTATTAAAACGTTGTCTAAAATAGGCAAAGATAAATTTTTCCCGACAATTTTTTCAACTACACCCAGCCCATTTTTTAGATTTTCTTTTAAAATTTCTACTTTCATAATTATTATAATTAATTAATATATAAATTTATTATTATTAGCGTTTTTATTTTTTGGGTTTTTAATATAAAAAATGGGCATAGATGTTTTTATTTGTTCGGAAAATTTTTTGTGAAAATGTTGTGGATAAATTAGTAGAATAAAAAGTGTAATTTGGGGTGTGTTTTTAGGGCGCTTCAAATTACTATATCTTTAAACACCTTTTATCCACTATATATTCTCTGTTTTATTAAATTTAATTCTTCGGTTAATTTATTATTCTCTTCGTTTTCTTTAACAATTTTATTATAGGCGTAAATCGCGGTTGTGTGGTCTTTGCCGCCGAATTTTCTAGCAATTGCCGGAAAAGAATATTTCAATTCTCTTCTGAGTAAAAACATAGCGATTTGCCTTGGCCTGACGATTTCTTTCCTCCTTGTGGGATCAAATAGGTTTTTTTCTTCTAAATTATAAAATTTAGCTACGGTTTCTATAATTTTTTTATAATTTGCCACATCAAATGGAGAAAAAACAAAACCCTTAAGCAGCTTTTTAACCGTTTCTATATCCAATTCTTGGTTTATTTTATTATAGATTAATATTTTATTTAAGGCACCCTCTAATTCTCTGATATTTTTTTTAACATTAGTGGCTATATAATCTAAAACATCTTCTGAAAGGATCATGTTTTTTTCTTGGATTTTTTGTTTTAAAATAACCAGCCTTGTTTCATAGTCGGGCAAACTGACATCAGCAATCATGCCGCCCTCAAACCTGGATCTTAGTCGGTCTTCTAGCTCCGCTATGGCGTTTGGCGGCCTGTCTGAAGAAAGAATTATTTGTTTATTTTTTTCGTATAAAGAGTTAAAAACATGGAAAAATTCCTCTTGGCTTTTATTTTTACCCGCTATAAATTGTATATCGTCTAAAATTAAAACATCTATAGGGGCCAAGCTTGCCTTAAAAGATTCCATGCTGTTTGTTCTGATGGCCGAAACAATGCTGGAAACAAACTTTTCTGAAGAAATATATTTTACCTTTTTCTTTTTTGATTCTTCGCTTATTCTATTTCCGATAGCCTGTATCAAGTGTGTTTTTCCCAATCCTGTGCCCCCATAAATAAATAAAGGGTTATAGGTGAACCCCGGATTATCAACTACGGCTAAAGCGGCTGCGTGAGCCAATTCATTAAAAGAACCGACTACAAAATTATTAAATGTATATCGCGGGTTAAGGTTGGTTTCTTTGTTTATTTTAAATTCTTCAAACTTTAATTGGATATCTTCTTGTTTTTCATTTTCTATGGTTGTTTTTAGTGGAGCATTTTTTGCCGGCTGCGGTTTAATAATAAACTCTAATTCCTTTATAGAATCGTCTATATCGTGTAGGGTTTTCAAAATTAATTTATTATATTTATTGCTCAGCCACTCTTTAGAAAAAGCATTTGGAACCGAAATTATTATCTTTTCATTTTCTTTAGAAATAATTTCGGTGTTTTGGAACCAGGTAGCGAAGTTCGCCCTAGAAATATGAAATTGCATTTGTGCCAAGACTGATTGCCAAAGCTCTAGATTGTTCATAATTATAAGAGGGGGAGAAGTGAGAAGCCCGAGTGAGAGAAATTAAAAATTAATTTTTAATTTCTCGAGCGAGCGGTTTATCATTTCGGCCGAGCGATTAATTATATAAATGACCGAAGTCATTTCTATAGATTATAAAATTGTTTTGAATAATGTATTTTTCCTTTTTATTGGCCGTTTGTCAAATAGGAGTAAATCAAAGAGGGGTGTTATTAAGCTGTGTATAACTTGTGTAGTTCGTTTCTGTGGAGACGCACAATGAAATAATGATTTTAAAATATTAATAAGTATAAATTCATAAATATTTTGTATCCGCACATAACCTAATAGGAAGTCCATTCCGGCAGACAATAGCAAATATCCATAAATTAGCGGTTTAATAGGGCTTGTAATTTGGAATTTTCTGAGCTATACTGCCTATATTATACGCTAACTGAATAAATATACTAATATATAAATTTATATAAATTATATTAAATATATAATTAATCATTCGGAAAATATAAAAACAAATTTTTATATCTTCCTTATCCATAATTATGAGCAAAACATACCAACCAAAAAAGAAAAAAAGGGCAAATACCCACGGTTTTTTGAGGAGAAAAAAAACAAAAACAGGCAGACAGGTGATGCAAAACAGAAGAAGGAAGGGCAGAAAAAGAATCACAGTGTAAAATAGACCTAGCCTGAACTTATTTGAAATTTGTTTAAAATTTCAAATAAGTTCAGGGTGTTCGATTTTTTATCATGTTGCCCAAAATAAACAGAATAAAAAAAAAGAAAGATTTTGAAATGATTTTTAAAAATTCGAAGAGTTTTAAAAACAACCTTTTTATTTTAAAAGTAATAAAAAATAATTTAAAATTAAACAGATTTGGATTTGTAGTCAGCCAGAAAGTATCAAAAAAGGCAATAGTGAGAAATAAGGTTAAAAGGAGATTATCAGAGGCGATAAGAGACAAAATGAAAAATATAGAAATTGGAACAGATTCGGTTTTAATCGCTTTGCCAGGTATAGAAAAAAAAGAATTTTCTGAGATAAAAGAAGCCATAAACAATGCTCTGATTAGAGCAAAACTAATTATCAGAGAAAATAATAACCGGCCGCTGCACTAAATAAAAAAATGTTTGAATTTATAATAAATTTCTTTTATATTATATTATACCAGCCGCTATTTAATTCCCTTGTAGCATTGTACAACTACATACCGGGACATGATTTTGGTATAGCTATAATATTTTTAACTATAATTATCAGGATTATACTTTTTCCAATTTCAGTAAAATCTGTTAATTCCCAGAGGGGACTTCAGAAGCTGCAACCTAAAATACAAGAAGTGCAAAAGAAGTATAAAGATGATAAAGAAAAACAGGCGAAGGAAATTCTAGCCCTATATAAAAGCGAGAAAATAAATCCATTTTCAGGATTACTTTTAGCTTTAATACAACTGCCGATATTATTGGCGCTTTATAGGGTTTTCTGGAACGGATTAAACCCGAAAGAGCTTGCTACTTTATATAGCTTTATATCTAACCCTAAGCACATAAATGCTTTATTTTTGCACGTAATAGATTTATCAAAACCTAATTTGATCCTAGCTATTTTAGCCGGCTTAACGCAATATTTCCAGACAAAAATGTTGCTTCCCAAAAATACTCCAAGTACGGGCGGACAAAATAAGGAGGCTGATTTCTCCCAAGCCATGCAGAAACAAATGGTTTATTTCTTGCCAATATTCACCGTGATAATACTTATAAACTTGCCATCTGCTTTAGGATTATACTGGACAATAAGCGGACTATTTTCTATAATTCAACAGTATTTAATTTTTAAAAAAGATAACAAACCGGAAATAGTAAAGCAATAAAAACATGTTAGAACAAAAAGACACAAATAAAATTAAAGAGGCAGCAGAGGAATTTTTTGAGAAGATGACAATATCGGTTTCCGATATAGAGGTCAATTCTTCTTCCATAAAGAAAGACTCTCAAGATGCAAAAAATCCTGTTGAGGAAAACAGAGATGTTGTTGATTTAAATATAAAATTAGACGAGCCTCAGATTTTAATAGGCCAGCAAGGACAAACGCTTTTAGAAATTCAACGTCTATTGAGGATGGTTTTGAATAAAAAATTACAAAAGATTTTTTATCTTAATTTAGACATTAACGAATATAAAAAGAAAAAAATAGAATATTTAAAAGATTTAGCCAAAAGTTTGGCTGACCAAGTGTCTTTGACTAAAGAAGAAAAAGCACTTTTGCCGATGTCAGCTTATGAAAGAAGAATTGTGCACTCAGAACTGTCACAAAGGACGGATGTCATTGCAGAAAGCCAAGGGGATGGTTTCGATAGGCATATTGTAATAAAGGCAAAATAAATCTAATTAATAAAAATATTAAAAAACCGCCTTATCAAATAAGGCGGTTTTTTAATATTTAACAAAAATTGTTTAATTTTTTATCGGAACAATAATAACATAATTAGGAATTACGCCGCCGCTATTTCTGATATTCTGCCACTTTATTTGTTGCGGCCCAGTTTTATTTATATCGTAAGGAGTCGGAAATTCTTGGCAAGAAGTCCACGGTCCTTTTTCGGGATCATTTGGTCCTGAATAAACAAGCAAAACAAAGTAATTGCCATTAACAATTATAGACGAAATGTTTTCTCCGCCAAGAGATGGTACCCTTCTGCCATCTTGATCACATCCTAATGCTGTATCGGATTTTACACAACATTTTCCGTTTTTGTCGTATTTTATGCAGTCTTGTTCTTCTTCCGGCACATCAGTAAATTTTAGCTTTTCTAATTCACTCTCATAGCCGCCGCCAATAACCGATGTTTGCAACTTTAAATATCCGCCGCTGTTTTGTTTACAATAATTAATCAAGCCAGCAGCGTCATAGTCATTCTGGCCATTGATATTAAAACAAGATTTGCGGAAAAAATATACTCCACCGTCAGAAGGATTATTATTTTCAGGATGGAAATCATATTGATAAATGGAAGCCGAGGAAGATTTTGATGCGAAAGAACCTAAAGACTGGCAGCCCGTTATTGTTGGGTCAATTTCTTGGCATTGCCCCCAAAGGTTAGTGTTGCTGTATAAAAGTGATATATAAGAAATTGCATTGTCCGCATCCTGTACAATATTCGCCGAAATTATTTTATTTTTGAGTGCGCCAAAGTCCGGGACGTTCGACTTATTAGGCTGGATGCTATTGTCAGAACAGTCAGATTGATAAAAATAAACACCAGGAGCTTTTTTGGGCGCGCAGTCAGCGTCTGTGGTACAAAGAGCGCCTGTTCCACCAGAAACGCATTTGCTGCCATTGCACGCTATTCTTGGCGGCTTGTTCATATTCAAAAGACTGAGCTGGGGATTTATAGTGGTTATAATCAAATATGTCAGCGCCAGGATAAGCAAGCCCGATATCGCCGAAAAAAACCTGTCTTTGGCATCAGTCCGTAATTCAACACTTATGGGAGATAAAAAATACATTACCCCTGCGATGGTTATAGAGATAAAAACACTAAAAAAACCAAGGAACATCCCGGCATTAAAGACATATAATACATATTTAGGCAATATCAGGTTTGTCTCTTTGTTCAAGTTCAAGCCAGATAATACAGGATATTCTACTTCTAGAGCAGAAACTTTGTTTATTAATAGGTAAAAAAAACCAGCGGATAAAAAGAAAATTAAAGAAATTCCAGCATAAATTTTTTTTAGCAGGGTAAATTTTTTTCTCATCGAGTTTTTATAGTGGTTTTAAAGGGATTATATAAATATAGTCTATTTTTTTTCCTTCGAGTATAATCGGCTGTACCTGCAAATTTGTAACAGTCCCCTGGCCAAATGTCTGGCAATACGGGAACGAAGGATTATTTGTTTTCGAATATAAGGCGACCAAATAATTATCACTGCTTGCTATTATGGAATTTGGAGAATCCTGGAAAGTAACATGAGAAGCCTTATATGCTTGGTCCTGTGGGTTTGCAGTATAATCAAATTTCATATTTGCCGGATTAAATTGATAAGGAGGAGTTATTTGATTTTTTAGTATCGGAAATACGCCAGCTTTGCCATACGGCTCACTATAAAAACTTACGCCGTTTCCAGAAGTGAGGGGGAACATCACATTTACTCTAAAAACATCAATAGAATTAAGGGCTACTTCAAGTGTACTAGAGTTTTCACAGCAGCCTTGGGGGGGCAAGCAGGAGTTGGCCTCTATCAGGGGATCTCTGCAAATTCCTCCTTGATCAAGTCCGAAACTTTCGTGAGGAATGACACCATAATAAATATTAGTTGCCGGGTTGTTAATAATTTTAATAGATTTTACAGACTTTGTGGGATCATTAAATATATTTGATAAATCATCCTGTGAGACAGTGTTTGGACCAGCCTCATCTGAAGAACAATTATTGTCTGAATAATAATAAACGCCAGTTGAGGTGGCCGGTGGCGGCAGATTTGGCTGCGGTATCTGGCTTATGGTGGGTGACACGAGCGTGGGGTTGATTGTTCTTATAATTATAAAGGCAGCAACAGTTAATACTAGTCCTAAAACAGCACCCTTCATCCTCTCTTTTGCCTCATTATGAGATTCAGGATTGGGATTTATCAGCCCGATGGCGCCTATAGTAAAAGATATAAGAGCTAAAACTCCAGCGACACCGATAGCCCACGTAAATATGGCTGAAACGTATTGTGGAAGCGTGGGATTAGCCGGCAAACCCAAGCTGCGGTAATCTACTTCTAGGGCAGAAATAAAGCTAGCTTTCAAAAAAAGAAAAGAAACAAGAAAAGCCAAAGATAGTAAATATTTATATTTTATTTTTTTTATCATACCAGGTAGTGAAATTTCGGCATTATCCCCCGAGATTTCATGTTAAACAATTTTTAATTTTAATAAACCTTTATTGTGCCAGAAAGATTTTTCTTTTTGCTCCGCCCTAAGGAGGAGTTTGCCGAAATTCTACTACCTGGCATATGCAGACGAAGTGAACACTCCGCCCCCTAAGCTGACGCTTAAAGCTCGGATTACAACTTATTAATTAATTTTGAAGAAGTTTGTGCTACCACGTCCATTAACACAGAGAGCGGGGTAAATTCATTGCGATTCGTTTATTTTTGTATATTATATATATGATTATTATTTGTCGTTGGAGTCTTGTCCCATTCCTGGCAGCAAAACCAGTTATCAGTCAAATTCAAATCTACTCCTGTTCCCGCCACTCCTGCTGGTACTCCTGTTACCGGTTGTGTCAATCCGTTAAGTCCTGGTTGTGTCAATCCGTTAAGTCCTGGTTGTGTCAATCCGTTAAGTCCTGGTTGTGTCAATCCGTTAAGTCCTGGTTGTGTCAATCCGTTAAGTCCTGGTTGTGTTCCTGTTCCCTCTGGTCCAAGTAAACTCCCCCTTCCTTCTGCTGCTCCTCCCATTCCCGGTACTGATGAAATCAAAACTTTGCCTAATTTTTTTCCGTAACAATAACCGTTTAAGGTACTATTGTCGGGAATGTCTATTTGGCCAGGGTCAATATGGACAAGGGCGGCCAATTCTTCTTTTGTCATTTTATTCGTACTAATAGGAGAGATTATTTCATCTTCAACTCTTGTGCAGCTTAATAGCCTCTCCTTTAATAAACCATAAGTGCTGCCTATCAAACTGCAATCATTAGTTGTTTTTCTTGAATAGGTTAACTCCTTCATAATATCACTTCTGGGTTCTGCAAGCATAGTCGTATAAAAGTCTATAAAATCAAGTTTTAGCTGTCTATAATCATTCCAAAGCATTGATATATAATCTGTGATCTGCTGGCACGGGTTTCCGCTGCAGGGCGTGAATGTGCAAGCGCATTCCCAATGGGCAGGTATTATTATCGTGTATCCGGGTATAACATTTCCCTCATCATCCATTGTATCGGGAATCTCCTGTGTCTGTTCGGGCACATAAGTTTGGCTATATTGGCAGCCGGTTGTGCAGATTGGCCCGCCGGCAACTTCGGGAGGCGGGTGGGGAGAATTTAAATCAAATTTCGCAGCGCATTTGCAATAATCTTGTACTCCGTTTGTTTGTTTCTTCGCGTTGCCTATATTTATAGCTTGGGTGAGAACTTTTTGTATATCTTGGTCCATTTTATCTGCACTTTTAATCAATCCGTCAGCCCAATTTTCGGCATCGTCAACTGTCTGTCCGACTGGCACATCTTGTCCTTTAGAGCAAATTCTTTCTGCCCCTATCGGCGTTTTGCCAAGTCCTTCCCTGCCTGGGTCATTCCATACAACATCTTCGCAATAAAAAGTTAATGGGTCGTCATTATAAGAATATCCGTTGCATTGGGGCCCTACAATTTGATATGCAGAAACTTTTTGTGTTTGTGTACTATAACCCTCATAGCCGGCGTTAATCGGCCCTGCGCTTGCATCAGAAGTTGATATATTAGGTACAGAAAATTTAAGGGTTTGATCTATTTGGTCGCATGAGCAGTCGGGACAGTTAGAAGAGGCCGGACATTTTGTAGTTTCGGGGCACAATTTTAGACAAGAGGTTTTGGTGTTAGTCCCACTATAACAAGCAGTGCCGGGTTCGGGTGAATCATATGGATAGGGGCATTTTTCACAGCCCGGAGTATGATTAATAAAGGAGTCATAAAGAAAAGATGAGGAATACTTATTTTCCGAGCATCCGCTGATAGACGAATCAACGCAATCTGAGTAGCCGGCATATTCATTAGATCCGTTTTTGCACAAATAAGCATTGCTGATGCAATAATTTATATTGCCCTGGTCAACACCTTGGTTCGCCGCCTGTCCGCATTGCTGGAATTTGTCAGTATTAAATAGGCAATCTGAGGCATTGTCTAAAACACATTGTCCGTTATTTTCACACTGGTTTTGGCAAAAATTATATTCATCAGAACACGGTAAATATTTTTTTGCACAGTCGGCTGAGCAGTTGTTCTGGCAGGAGCTTATGCAGTCTTGGGGAGTATCTGTAGAATTATCACTCCCGCAAGTGCTGGTATTAGGATTACACGTCTGCCCGCCTGGACAGCTTGTGTCTACGCCGGGAGAACAAGGGATGCCATTATTTACACCGCCACAAGTAGTAGTGCCAGTCCCATTATCACTGCAAATTTGCCCGCTTTGGCAGGTTGAATTGGGATTGCATTTAGTTACGCCGAAAGTTTTAGAGGGGTTATCTCCAGAATCGTTTGGGCAAGGCCTTGAATTATAACAATTTTCTATGCATCTTTCTTGTTTATTTTGGCAGTCTGTCACTTGCTTTTCGCATACCTGTCTTTGAGTCATGCAATCATTATAATCTGCTGAAGCGGGATCGCAACTTAAGCAATTATTAGGGCAAGTAGGGCAGCCGGCATAACACGCCATCGCCTCGGTGCTTGTGTCGGGGCACGCATCATTGCATTTTTTAAAACAGCTGGATTTATCATAATTGAACCCCTGGCAATATTTTGATGGGTCTATCGGTTTGTGGGTTAATGGGTCAGAAAATGTTTCCGGATCTTTAAGAATAATTTTATTTTGTTGTTTTGTAATTTCATAAGTTTGGGCAAGGTCAATATAGGGCATTGCTAAATAACAGCCGCTTAAAGCGGACTTTGCCTGGTCTAGTGCATTTTTATCATCTTTAATTTTGCTGTCATCTGCCCAACTGTCTATTTTACCCTTTAAATATGTGAGCTGGTCGATTAATTTTAATTTGCCCCATTCGCTGTTTTTTTTGCATTTATCTAATTTATCTTGGCAAGTTGCATAATCTGTAGGGCTTAGAGTGGTAGAATCGCATGTCACGCAGTTTCCAGTGTCAATAATTATTGTCTGTTTTTCGTTTATTTGGACTTCTTTTTCAATTTTATTTTTTATTGAGCCATAATTATTATTATAATCTGACCTAAGCTCCTCTAATCCTTTATAATCTACAGTTTGAGTTTTACAAGGTCCGCCAGTTTCTCTGCTGGCAGCGGTAGGTGGTGGCGTGACAGTGCTGGCTCCGCCTGCTACTGCATTAAGATCAATAGCCACACTTATCGGACCGCGCTCAATCTGCCCCTTAACTGATAATTCTTTACCTGTCGTTGGATCTATCAATGGTTTATTTGTTGTTGGGTCTATAACCCCAGAAGTTGTCGGGCAGCAATCCGGCGGTGGCGGGGTTGTCGAAAATGGCGGCGATTGGCAGGCAACACCTACACATTTGCCAGTACACTTATGATCGGGGCCATAAGGGCAACCTGCTGGGTCTGGCTGGTCGCACTGCCCTCCGCAACTGTTTTCACATTTGCCATAGGTCTGGCAATTGCACTTATTCATTAATTTGGTTATCTCATCTGATAAGGTGGCGATTATCTGAGATTTTTTTTGAGCGCCATCAACTAATTGCGCCAGGCAATCTGCCCTGTCATGGTCTAAATATGTTGGAGCCGCGTTTTTTCCATCGTCTGATTCTTGGTCTCCATCAACAGGATTGCCGCTTTGGTCAAAACCATAACAATCCATTGTTCTGGTCAAAAGGTTTTCAGTCAGAGTTCCGATAGGAATTTCTTTATAGGTGGTAATAGGTACGTTCGGCGGTGTAGTAGGAACAGAGGGAGAGATTAAATTGATTGCTGATAAAATGCCAACTCTGCAGTTATTTAAATTGGGATTAATTGTATAAGCGATTAAAGAGGCGCAAACAACTATTAAAAGTCCTAAAACTCCGGCTTTTATCCAATCTTTGCCTTCATCTGTAAATTTTCCCCTTCCATAAGAAACCAGATAATAAATTCCGCCCCAAGCTATCACAACAACAGCTATGAAAGCAGCTATATCCGTTCCTAATCCGAAAAGATAGCAGACGAATTTTCCAAGAGCATTAGTGCTTGCGGCATCGGCATTATTGAATGAAAAACTTTGGCCAAAAATATTTATAGTTGGATAAGTAACCTCGAGCGCTAAAACAAAATTGGCGTTTAATAAAAGAACGCAGCTCAAACAAATAAAGAAAAAAAGTTTTTTGCAAAAGATCATCGCTTTATTGCCTTCTTAATTAAAAAATTTACTTAATTCCTCAGAATCAAAAGTTCGGTTTTTAGTCAGGGATGCCTCCTTACCAAGTATTTCCGTTTTTTATAAAAATTTAAACTTAAGCAGACCCTAAGTTTCTTTTTTCCTCTCTATTTTGTTCAACTTCTTGAGGATTAGTTGTAACTATTCGTTTTTCTGTTTCGCTGGCGACCACTTGCAGATACACGTGTTTTCTGCCGGCAAAAAATAACCCTTCTCCGACTGCCGCTTCAATCAATAAATATTTTTCTTGCTCCGTTAGGGTAAAAGTTTTTTGTACAGAATCAATGTCAGCAGTTGACTGTTTCATTAAAAACTGTAGGGACGAGTTTGTAACAATTGCTTTGCCATAATCAGATTTCATAAAATCACCCACGTCTTGAGTAATAGTTGTAACCCCCAGCCAATATTTTCTGCCCCTTTTTACCAAGCCAAAAAGGAATGAAGCTCCGTCATCTGATTGCATCAGCCACCATGCCTCATCAATAACTAAAATTCTTTTCTTTAATTTTGACCTGACCATATTCCAGATATATCTCATAACAATGTACAGCGCGATAGGCCTTAAAGATTCTTCCATGTCTCTTATCCCAAAAACAACAAAACTTTTGTCCATGGAAATATTTGACTGCTGGTTAAAGAAGTCAGAAAAAGTTCCTTTGGTAAATTTTTTAATGCGATTAACCAAAGATTCTGTTCCAGTCATGCTTTCTAAAATTTCCTGGAAGTCAGACATTAAGGGTGTGTTGTTTGCCCAGGTTTTTGGGTCTGATTGCGGGGTGATATCCCTTACAGCATAAGTTTCCGTAAGGGCCTCGTCTAAAATACTGTCTTCTTCCGGCGTTAATCCTCCCAGCATGATTCTTAAAAGTCCGACCAGGTTTATAACATTAGACCGTAAAATATCTTCCGGATTATCATCGGGGCCGGGAAGGGGCAAATCAAAAGGGTTCAAATGGTTTGGAGAAGTCAAGGAAATTTTTAGAAATGAACCGCCCACCGCATCCGCTAAAAATTCATACTCATTTTCCGGGTCGATAATTATGCAATCAACTCCCTGCATCAAGTATCTTAAAATTTCTAATTTTATAGCAAAGGATTTTCCTGCGCCGGATTTTGCAAAAACCACCATATTTGCATTTTCCAAGCTGAATCTGTCAAATAAAACTAAAGAATTATTGTGCCTGTTTATGCCATATAAAATTCCTTCATTAGAACTTAAATCAAAACAGATAAAAGGGAAACAAGTTGACAGGGGCTCTGTATCCATGGGAGTATGGACTTCCAGCAAGTCCATACCGTAAGGATTGCAGGAAATAAATCCCTCTTTTTGTTTGAATAGAGCAGGTTTTATATAAATTAACCTGGATTCAAAAATTGACCTTAAAGTAAGTTCTGTATCGCGCAGTTCTTTTTCAGAAGTTTCATAGACTGTGATATAAATACCCAGCCTGAACATCTTTTCTTGAGCAGTCATCAAGTTGTCCCTAAGTGTTTCAATATCTTTATATGCAGTTTCTAGGGCGGGGTCTCTGATCAGCCCCTTTTCTTCTCTTTCTAAAATTTCTGACGAAACTTCTGTAACTTTTTTTCTTAATTTTTTTAAGATTAATTCGCTGCTGACGGGGTGTATGAAGAATGAAACATCCATGGGGGTATTTAAATCAATGACAGGCGTGAACCAGCCGGTATTTAAATATCGGGGATAAGAAAAAACAAAAAAAGACTTGGCAAACCTTTCGCCCAATTTTATATGGTCTTGCATTACTCCGATATATGGCGGAGCTATAATATCTCTTACGTCAAAAGCCTCTTCCTGAAAAATTTGTTCTGTCAGATTTTCTTGTTTTTTGCCTAAAAGATTATTTAAAAATGATGGCATAAATAGAATTTTGAATTTAGTATATAGTATTTTGAATAGAATTTTAAATATTGGATTCAGAGTTCTTTATTCTATATTCTATTCTGTATTCTAACTTCACGATACAGAGTTCATTATTATTTGAGCAATTCTGGCAATATTTCCGGATAGTATCCGACTTCTGCCTGATCCGGATGGTGTATGGACCAAAAAAGTTCGATAAGCTCCGGCGTTGTCAGGGGCACAGCCTCCAACCCGCACCTTCTCAGTCCCATTGATGCATATTCCATTCTTTGCCAGAGCTGCGTTTTTGCCCTTTGGAATTCATCGTCTTTCATCGGCTGGCCCTGCTGTCCTCCGGATTCTTTTTTAAAAATGCCAAACTGTTTTGCCGCCCCTTTCATTCCGAAAATTTCCATCAGATTATAAGGAACGACAATATAAAAGTTTTTTGTCATGACCGTGTCTCCTACAACCATATTTTTTATAAATTCCCTATATGATGATGTTTGCTTCCTTAATAATTCATTAGTTTGCTTTTCTTCCAAATCTTTCAAACCGTCTAAATACGGAGTAATATTTATATTTCTCGATTGGATTACAATCTGGCAGAAAAAATCCAAAGAGTTTAAAAAAGTTTGAAAAGCGAAAATTATGGCTGTTTGTTCTTCTTCCGATTTCAATGCAAAATTTATGGAAGAGACCATTAAAATCCCCCTTATAGAGTTGTTTTTTAAAATTAAAATTCCTTCTCTTATGTCTTGTACTTCTAAAAATGCTTGTGTAGCTGATTCTGGCATATAGTTATGAATTTTTAATTACTTAGTGCGCATTTCTATCGCAGTGCGCGTTCTTTTTAATTGGCTTGTTTGGGCCTGTAAAACAGGGCCTTGTTCTATTTTTTTAATCTGAGTCCTTTTTATCGGTTTGAAAGGGTAGGGGGATTCCTTCTTTTTCCATGTATAATCTTTGCCACCCATTGAAAAACCAATCGATCCTAAAATTATATTTAGTATGGGAGTGCCGCCCATTGTCCCGAAGGCGAGTACTATTGCAGCAATAAAAATTATAGCACTAACTATAAAGAAAAGAACGCGAGGCAAAATAAAATACAGGAAAAAACAGATAAGCCCGGCTCCCACAAGATAGAAGAATTGCTTGAAGGACATGAACGAAATAATTTTGCTCTCCGATTCAATAAATTGTGGTATAGGATATTGTTCCACGGGTCTGCGAGCGAGGCGAGCAGATTTGCTTCGGAAATTAGACATTGATATATCTTATACATTGCTGGTCTAATTTCCACTGAACACCTTTTTCTGTTAATTTTTTATTATACTTATTTAGTTATTATATCACGTATAAAAAAGCATAGGCAATAGGGGTTATTGCACAGAATTTGAAGTCGTAATTTAAGAGCTTAAATCTTGACAAGATTAAAATAATATGCTATACTTTATGTAGTAAGAACATTGAGAAAAATGGTCTTTTAAACCTGTCACGTAGTGGTTAATCTGCTGCAAATTTAATTCCAATAGCAGAAATTATTACGCGACGGGTTTAGCGCGGGATTGTCCTGCGCAGACCATCAACAGATTTGAAATTAACCTTTTTCTTGGGAGGTGTGCCATGGACTTTTTTGAGACCTTTCTGGTGTCGCTGGCCGCGATCGTCGCGGTCGTCATTGGCGTTGTAGCACTCGCATGTGCCCTTGCGAGGAGGAATTTGTTTTTTACGATCGTCGGGTCAGGATGGTGCAGAATCGTCCTGGAATGGGGCGAATATTCCAAGACGATTGGACCCGGTTTCCACTGGATTGGGATTCCTGGCATTAACACTCTTTACAGTCGTAAAATGACTTTTCTGAAGAGTGTTACCGATGCAAAAGGCATTGCCAAGGCCGAGCCCCATGATGAAAAGGATATCAGTAGCTTCAAAACTACTAGATATCCCTATGCCCTTCCCTTTGAAAAGGAAGAGGACAGCCATATGTTGCCCCTGTCTGGCCTTTTAGCGGTGTTTGCCACAGTAGAGGACTATCAGAAAGCCTTCTTCGTGGTGAGCGACTGGTACGCGGAAATGAATGTCAGGATTCTGAAATGCCTCCGCGACCTTATCGCTGAAATCTCGTACGACGAAGATATTGCCGGACGAGACACACCTGAAGAGCAGGCGAAAAAGACTATCAATGAACGCCTGCAAGAGAAGCTGAACTGCAAGCAGAGTAGCGGTTTGTCGATATTGGAGGAATTGCGCAATACCGCCGGTATCAGAGTTGAGTCGGTTGAGCTGGTGAGCATTGACCCGCCAGAAGATTGGCGAGCTACCACTTTGGCGCCATACAAGGCGTTGAAGGAGAAGGAGGCCGCGGTGCATCAGGCGGAGGCAAGCGCCACCCTGTTCGATGATACAAACCAGGCCCTGAAGGCTTGGTTGGAAGATCAGCGGGCTGCTGGTCATCATCCCACACAAGGCCAGATCGAGGCCAAGCAAGAAGAGCTTCGCGCGAGGGCTCTGGCAAAGACCGGTAGCTATCAACAGCTACACATCAAGGGTCTTGAGGGAGCTACCACTGCGGTAGTCGGTGGCGGAGGCGGAGTTGGCGGAGGTGCAGGCATCTTAGTCGGCGGAGGAAGGGGTCAGGGTGGCAACCGCGGAAGAAATTCTGGCGGAGGTGGCCAGCAAGGGAACAAAACTCCTGATCAGGCTGCTCAGGAGTTCTTCAACCAGCGGGGCATTTGGCCTCACTGGGATCCGCAGAAGCGGCAACCGTCGGTTTAGATCGACGATGAAAAAGCCAAAGAATGAAAGGAGATGTAGGGGCTGCTCGCCCAAAGAGCAAAAGGCGGGTTTCGACAAGTGTCGAAGCCCGCCTATTTATTTACTTTTTATCCAATCGGTTCTCTGTAGCTATCCGGTCCTCTCGGTTGCTTTATCTGAGGCACTGGCTCCTCAATTTTTTCTAGTGAAACCGGTTTTTTAATCCCTTCCTGTTTTTTAGGCGGAAGCGTGTTTTTACCTCTTGTTTTTTCTTCTGACATTGGTATATTTTTTTCTATCGGTTTGGCAATAATTTCTTCAGGTTTGATTTTTGGAAAAATATCTATATCTTTCTTGCCCTGAGCCGTGCCGAAGGGTTCTTGCCCGGGAGTTTCTATTTTAGAAATCAAAGGTTTTTCTTTTATTGTTTCTCCAAAAACTTTTTTAGTTATTTCTTCCACAAAAGCAGAATCTTTAAATTTTTCTTCAGGAACTTTTTCTATAAAAGGAATGATTTTAGTCAAAATTTCTTTTGAAATCTGTTCTGCTGTTTGTTGGGAAACCTCCAAATCTTTTTGTAAAGAGTTAATTAAATCTTTACCAGATATTTTTTCGATTGCAAAATCTTTGGATAGATGATCAATAACAACTATCTTAGAAAGTTTGCCGTTTCTCGCTCTTTTTATTGACTCTTCGGGAGTTTCTTCTAATTTAAAACTCTTCATTATATCAGCAAGAGCAGAATTTGCTTTTAAGGTGAATAAAACGCGAATATTATTTTTTTGTTCATCCATAGTTTTATAAATTAAGAAATAATTTAAGGCAATCTATTTATCTCGTCTATTGCTCTTTGTAATCTGTTGGCTTCCGCCATATTGCGAGCAGCCACTGCAGCATCGCGGTCGCCAATAAGCGTTCCTGCAACCCCAGCCGCGCCCAAATGAGATTTCATAGCAGTTATTAAAGGACGATTTGGTGAGACTCTCAACTGACTTATCATGCGCGGTGTAAAGTTATCCCTTACAAATTCATAGTTGGCAGAGCCGGCGGCACCAGTTACGTGGCGATGATCAATTCTTCCGAGTTCAGGAGTAGTCATTTGTGGGAGATTCGCCGCAAGTTGCTCTCTTACTACTGCTTCTTGAGCATCGGCTGTAGAGGTCCCAGGATGAGCTGTCTGATAATCACTTACCGCACCCTGATTAAGTCCCCTTAATTGGTAATTCTTTTTCTCAAATTCGCTTCTCTCGTGTCCAAATGCCTGAGCATTGGCTACGCGGTTATTCATTCGTTGAAGCTCTGCTGGGTTATTGGCATCAAAGAACCTGCCAAGATCTCCGTGTTCATTGGCTGTAGCAATTGCTGCTGCTCCCATTGATCCCTGGCCGGTTCTGACAAGCTGTTCGTATCTGTTTCTGTCTCCCTGGGCTGAAGATGTTCGCAGAGCATTTACTTGTGTTGCTGCAGCACGTTCTCTGGCCGATTTTTGCTGGGCTGCGTGGCCTTCCGGTGCAAAACCGGTAACTTCCTGGATTCTGGCCGCTGCGCTGCTGAGCGCCTCTCTTGTTCTTTGCCCGGTTGCTGTCCTGCCCAACCTATTCATCGCCATCCCTCCCGCTCCTGCCACTACTCCCATAGCAAGCCCAGCCCCTCCTGTCGCTAATCCCTTTATTGCGCCGCTTGCCATATCTGCTATACCGCCGGTTTTACGGATCATCCTATAGCCGACTATAAGGAAGAAAAAACTGACAAAAAGAACATTCATGTCTACCTTTCCGGTTGTATTTCCCGCCAATAATACCTTTACAGACAAGGAAACAAAAAATGAGGCGAAAACTCCCACAAAGCACCATTTTAAAAATTCATCCCACCACTCTGAATGGTATTTCTTCAATCTGGATGCGGGAAAAATCCAAAAAGTAAAAGCCAGCGGGGAAAGAATGTAAAGCACGACAAGTATGGCATATCTTGCGGCAAGCAAAATGGCCATAATCGCGAATGTATACGATGCAAATATCAAAATAACCATGAACATAGCGCAGGCAAATAAAAATGTTCCCGGATTTTTAAGAACATCTGCCGCAGCAGCTCCTCCTACGGTACTAGGGGCAGTGCCGTTGAGCTGCCCCTCTACATAATTATTAATGGCGCCAGACAGCGCATCAACATTTTGGCTGGCAGAGCCGCCTTGCAGCAAAGAATTCATTGTTATGTTTGAAGCATCGATGATCAGTCCGCAAAATAAGCCCGAAAAATTAATTACAAGGGCAATTAATATCAACCGCCACAGGATTTTTTTTGCTTCATATTCCCTGATTCTTAATGAAGTGGCTATCCCTACAACAACAAATCCTAAAACAATAATCATATTGCTGAGATCTCTGACGCTTCCCCACACAATTGAGAATGTCTGATCAGTGGTAATGGCATGATTAAAGAAATCCGGTTTCAATACATAGGTCAGAAAAGGAGCAGCAATACCAAAAATGGCTCGGCCAATTCCAACAAGAAAATATCCCAGCCCTAAAGTTAGAGAAGTTAAAAAATCTGCTTGCGCGCCCTTTAAGGATCCCTTCACTTGCCAAGTTCCCCATATTATTCCTCCTAAAGCTATTACACCCGCAACTACAAGCGTGCCGGTGCTAATCGTAAGGGCAAGGCCCTTTTCTTTGTTTTCAGGATCAAAAATTGGCGATAAAAAATCTTTGAATTTTTCGCCGGCCTTATAATATTTTATGAATATATTTTCTGAAACCCGCGAGAATGTTGTCTTGATTTTTTTAACCATATTTTTAGATTAAATAATTATATCACAATTAATAGATAAAGCATTAATCTCAGTCAGTTGATATTTTCAAAAAATTCGGCAAAAACCTGTTGCTTCTTTTTAAATATTTTTCATAATCAGGATTTATTTTTCTTACTTGGTTTTCTTCAATTATATAGCAAAAATAAAGGCAAACATGATTTATACACGCCAATATGAAAAGCGGTAGGCTCAACAAACAGAGGGCATTCCCAAAAGTTATAAAAAATAATATGTAATATGAGGGATGGCGGACATACTCATATAGGCCCCGGAGGGGTTTGTTATTTTTTATAGCTATGCAGCTTGGAAAAGATTTTTCAAAGAAATTGACATAGCTGTAAAGAATAATTGAAAAAAGACAAAAAAATATTCCTGCAAAAACCAAGTTAGACGAGAATGAAGAATTAAAAATAACAATGTTTTTTTCGCCGGTTGTCAGTATATTTTCTGTTAATCCTTCGATGACCAAAAATATGGCCGAATATAAAAAGATGTAGAAAGGGATAGTAAGAACCTTCAGTATTATGGACTTATCCGGGAAAACTTTTTTTATTTTATGGTCAGAATATGAAGAATTTAATATAAAAAAAATCCAGGTGACTAAGACAAATGTATATAAATATAAATTTATATTAAACATATTTATTTATTATAACACAAATTTAAAAGCAACAGTCGATAATTAATTAACAACTTATATAATGTTATAATATATTTTTTAATCCATTAATAAAGATAAGCATCAAGGTGTTATTTTTGCAAAAAAAAAGCTCAAGAGAAAGCGTTTCTCAGAGCATCTAGTTCAGCTTGTTGCTGTTGGTTGCAACTGGGCGGGTTTTCTGGGGGGCGGCAACATCGGTTTTCAGCATAGGAACGAATTTTGGCATCGGGATTTCTGTCTGCATCATTTGGCGGCCCATTTCGAGCGACGAAGGCGTCTCACGAAGCATTTTTCTGGTTTGGTCCACCAAGGCTTTTTCCCGCTGTTTCTGCTGCTGTTCTTGCTGCCATACAGCAATTCCAGGCAGTATGAAAGCAAAGAGCGAGAAGAGAAATGCTCCTGCAATCAACGCCACTAAAAGGGCCTTTGCGCTGCCTGGCTGTTTCTTGGCTACGGCAAATACCCGGACATTTCCCCGAAGGTTGTGGGCTGCAGTTTTCATTTTTTTGCCCTTTCTGAAGGTAAGTTGGCAAAGTTAGGAATGGCTAGCGCATGGCTTGCCTAAATATTCCTAACGTACTATCTAATTTTATTCTATATTATCAAGGACATTTGTCAAATCATTAGCACCCCTTTTAAACAAAAAAGCGCTTAAGCTGTCTGAACTAAGCGCTACTTATTTGAAAATTTATTTTTCTATTTTCTCTGGCAGAAGCCAGCCCCGCAGCGTAAGGTCGCAAAATTTATCCGTGAAGCGGAAAATTCCGACCTGGCGGAGGGAGAAAACATAAAGCCAATAATTTTACAAAAAATATTAATTCATTTTTGTAAAATTAAGTTAGAGTGGCTCCGCCACGAGGATTTCTATTTCTGCCTTGATTTCTTCCTCAAACTTTTTTGTTTCTTCTTCAAAAATTTTTTTGAAATCAGGTATATTTTTCCTGATAAATTTTTCTTTTTCTTTATCGTTTTCTGAAAGGAAGGTTTCATCCATTTCTTTTTTAGTTTTTTCGTCAAAACCCGAATAAGCCCCTTTTAAAACCCGGCTAATCACTAAACCAAAAATCCTTGAACTTAAATCCACCTGGGATGATGATAGGTCTTTAAAAAGATTTTTAGACGCCATTTATGCGGATTAACTTTTATCTTTTTTTTCGCTTCCAAATATTTTTTCTCCAATCTCAAATCCCTTTCCAAACCCAACCTCTCCTTTTCTCATTATTGCTTCCTTCGCAAATTTTATAAGGGCCCCAAACATTTTAAAAACAGAAAAAATTCCTAACCCAGCAGCTGTCTTGGCAGCATTCAAATTAGCCCTTGGATCAAAAAATTCTTTAGATTTAGTTTTCAGCCAGCTTTCAGGGTTTTTTGTGCGTTTGGAAGTAGCATCAGCGGAAGCTGCCTCCTGAAATTCGGCCGTGGATACAACCTCTTTTGCAGCTTGATCCACAACTATTTCTGGAGTCTTTTCTGATTCCAATGTTTCGCTTTTTGGTCTTAGTGTTTCAGCCATAATTTTTTAGCAATTAATTTTTATTTGATCTTTTATGTGATTATAACAACTTTTCCTGTTTTTGCCAATCTTATCCAATCTTCAACAGATAAAGTTTCGGCTCGCTGGCTGGGGTTTACATTATTATTTAAAAGCCATGCGCCCGTCTTTTCTTTGTCCATTTTTAAAATTTTCGATAAATTACCGGCCAGTTGCTTTCTGGGCTGGGAAAATCCGGCTTTGATGATTTTAAAAAATAAATCCGGGCCAGCCTGTTTTTTATCCTCACTAACCTGCGGCTTTATTTTTATTATTGCCGAGTCAACCTTTGGCGACGGCCAAAAGCAATTTTTTGAAACATAGGAAATAATTTTTGGCTCAGCATAAAATTGCACAGATACCGCCAGCAAACTCATTTGCGGGGGTTTGGCGCAAATTCTTTGAGCCACTTCTTTTTGAAGCATTAAAATCATTTCTTGCGGCTGATTTTTTTCCTCAAGAAATTTTCTGATCAGATGAGATGTCAAATAATATGGTATGTTTGCAATAATCTTATAAGGGTTTAGGGTATAAGGTTCAAGATTCAGCTTCAAAATATCACCTTGGACAACTTCTACATTATTGAAGTCTTTTAATGTTTTTTTAAGGATTTCAATCATTGTTCTGTCTTTTTCAACAGCAATAACTTTTTTAGCTTTCCGGGCCAGCTCCTGGGTCAGCGTGCCTGCGCCGGGTCCCACTTCCAAAATAATATCATTTGGTTTAATATCAGCTGACTCGATAATCCTTCTTAGGACATTTTTATCTATCAAAAAATTCTGGCCCAGCCCTTTTGACGGTCGGGTTTCATATTTTGAAAGAAGCTCTTTTAGTGTTTTCGGAGAGGTAAGTTCCATTGGAATATTATAGCATATAAAAGCAGTTGTGTTTGTTGTGCATAACTATTTGACTGGCCGGTTTTTAAATGGTAAATTTAATGTATCTTGTTGAAGATAATCAGAAAAATTTTAATAAGGATAAAAGCGATTTGGCTCTCTGTAAAAAATATGCAGAAATGGGCTGATTTAAGAGGATTATTCAAAAATCCTTTATTTTATTTTGGATTAGTTTCTGTTATTTTGTTCTCGGCGATATATGCATCTTGCGATAGTTCAGTTAATTTGGGCTCAAGCCACATGGTTTTTTCCAACTCTTTTTTTAAACCCAGCAATGGGGTGACCGGGGCGCCCCTCAGGTCATCTGGAGATACTTTGTTTTCCAGCCAGGCGAATGCGATTCCTTTGGAAACCCCGGATCTGAAAATAATGCAAGATAATACTCTTTGCGGAGTGGCCACTACATGCGTCGTGTCCGGAAAAGTTTTAGGAGATGCGTTCGGAGGGAGCATTCAAGATCAAAAAGATGTAGCCAACTATGTTGTCCAGCCGGGCGACACTTTGCAGTCTATAGCAGGTGCAAATAATATCTCTGTCAATACTTTGCTCTGGGCAAATGACCTTGCAAGTTCATCAACAGTTAAAGTTGGCCAAAGTTTAGTTATTTTGCCCGTAGACGGCATTTTGCATGTTGTAAAATCTGGAGACACACTTCCGGGAATTGCCCAAACTTATAAGGCGCAAGCAGACGAAATAATTTCTTACAACGATTTAGCCAATCAAGATGATATTTATATCGGCGATATTTTAATCGTGCCGGGAGGAGTGATGCCTAAAAAATCCAGCCCGATAATAAATAATCAAATTCCTTTAGCCAATGGGTTCTTTATCTTTCCGACACAGGGGCACATCACACAAGGGCTTCATTATTATAATGCTGTTGATATCGCCAATAAATGCGGGACTCCTATATATGCGGCGGCTGCTGGCGTCGTGCAGAGAGCTGTTGCTAATGGCGGATGGAACGGAGGCATGGGAAATCACATAACAATTTTACACAGCAATGGAACTGTTACCTATTATGGCCACCTTATGACCTTGCTGGTGAAACCGGGAGACAAGGTTTATACCGGCCAAAATATCGCTTTTATGGGCGGAGCCTTGGGTATGGCGGGCGCCGGTAATTCTACGGGATGCCATTTGCACTTTGAGGTTGTGGGAGCCAGAAATCCTTTATCAGTCTATCCGAAGGGTTCAACTATAAGCTACAAATAATTTAGTTTTAAAATAATGGCTAACTTTGATAAGATTGCAAAGATTCATGACTTTTTTTTGTTCCAATCCTTTAGTTCAGCCGTGTTTAAATGGTGCGTCCCTTTTCTAAGAGATTTTTTAAAAAATAATTATAAGGTTTTAGATATTGGATGTGCAACTGGTATTTTTTTTAATACACTAAAAAAAGAAAATAACAGCTTGGAATTATTTGGTCTAGATGAAAGTGGAGAAATGATATCTCGCGCTAAAAAGAAATTTGAGGACATAAACCTTATTGTGGGCCAGGCAGAAAAATTGCCATTTGAAAATGATTATTTTAATTTGATTGTTATTTTAGGTTCATTCCATTATTTTCAAAATCAAAAAGAGGCATTTTTAGAGTGCTATAGAGTGTTAAAAAATGGTGGACATATAGTTATAACCCTACCCCAATGCGATAATTCTTGGCAAAAATTTAGAACGAATATTATAGAAAGAAACTTTTATAAAATTTTCCCTGGTGATGTCAAAAGAAATTGTCAGTTTGTATCGTTTGATGACTTATTGCTATTAGGGAAAGAAAGTAAATTTTATCTAATAAAAACGGCGGTCAAAAGCTTTGAAGTTGGAGGAATTAAAACTAGATTGGTTATTTTTGAAAAATATCTATAAAATAATAAAAAACAGCCCGACAAAAAAACCTTAGGCTGTTTTTTATTATTTTAGTTTTCTCGGATTCTATACATTAAAGCCTCGGCAATATGCTCATGTTGGATTTTATCAGAATCAGCCAAGTCAGCAATAGTTCTGGCAACTTTTAAAATCCTGTGGTATCCCCTGGCAGATAATTTTCCTGAGTCAACGTATTTTTTCAAAAGATTTTGTGATTTTTCATCGTGCCCGCAATATTTTTTTATTTCAGGAATATTCATTTCAGAGTTTGTCAGGATTCTTTCATCTGCAAATCTTATTTTTTGTTTTTCTCTGGCTTTCTCAATTTTTTCCCTTATAGCCTGGCTCTGATTTTCAGGGGAATCAGCAGTTAATTTTTCATATTTTACTGCCGGTACTTCAATGAATAAATCAACCCTGTCCATTAAGGGTCCGGACATTTTTCTTCTGTACATTGAAATTTGCGAAGGAGAACAGGTGCATGGTTTTTCCGGGTCATTAAAATATCCGCAAGGGCATGGGTTGGAGGCGGCTATAAGCATGAATCTGGAAGGAAAAGTAAAAGTATTTTTTGCCCGCGAGACAGTTATTTTCCCTTCTTCAATCGGCTGGCGCAAAGACTCCAAAACATCCCTGTGAAATTCCGGAAATTCATCTAAGAACAAAACTCCGCGGTGAGCCAGGGTTATTTCGCCTGGCCTGGGCGGATTTCCTCCGCCGATTAAAGCAACCTCAGATGAAATGTGGTGAGGTGAGCGGAAAGGCCTGGAATTTATAAGAGCCTGATTTTCCGGCAGAAGGCCGGCAATACTGTAAATTTTTGTAACCTCCAGAGATTCTGCAAAATTTAATTTCGGCAAGATTGAGGGCAAAGCTTTTGCCAGCAAGCTTTTTCCTCCACCGGGAGGCCCAAACATAAATAAATTATGCGAGCCGGCAGCTGTAATTTCTAAAGCTCTTTTTGCATATTCTTGCCCTTTTACCCAGCCGATATCAATTTGATAATCAGGATTTGAAACAACTTGTTCTTCTTTGAATTCCATTCCCGGAATTTGTATTCTTTGTTCTAAATAAGCCAGGGTTTGTGCCAGTGAATCTACTCCAACAACTTTTACCTCTTTTATCAGGGAAGCCTCTATGGCATTTTGTTTTGGCAAGATTATTTCTTTAATCCCAAGTTTTTTAGCCAGCAGAGCAAAAGACAGGGCGCCTTTTATCGGCCTTAATTTTCCATCAAGGGACAGCTCGCCCAAAAATATTTTGTCTGCCGGATTGAAGATCGTCTGTTTTGATGCAATTAAAAATGCCAAAGCAATTGGCAAATCATAAATAGAACCTTCTTTTTTTAAATCAGCGGGCGCCAAGTTTACCAAAACCTTGAAAGTCCTGTTGTGCGGAGACAATAATTTCGCGCTTTTTATTGCTGAATCAACCCTGTCTTCCGATTCCTTCACTGCCTTATCGGGAAGCCCGACAATAGAAAAAGAACGCAATCCCTGCGCTACGTCGACTTCCACTTCCACCAGCTGCGCGTCCAATCCGTTTATGGCTCCTGAAAAAACTTTGCTTGGCATTTCCTTATATTTTACCACACAAAACAAAAAACCGAGATTAATCTCGGTTTTTAAAATTTACTTTTGGCCGCATTTTAGGCACGTTTTTGCTTCAGGGCAGGCAAGTAATCTTTTTTCATCAATTTTCTTGCCGCAGTTTTCACAGATTCCATATCCGCCCTTTTCAATTTTTTCTAAAGCATTACTTACATCTTTTAACTTTAATTCCATGCTATATTCTAAGGACAGTTTATTGTCATACTCCTGGACTTCATCGGCCTCCTCATCTTTATCGCCATCTTCCCTGTTTGGGTATTTTGTATCCCAATTGTGCTTTAGCTTCGGATCCTCTGTAGCAAAACTTTCCAGCTCTTTTTGCAGGGATTTTTTTTCCGTCTCCAATTTTTCTTTTAATTCTTCGATTAGTTTTTTATCCACGGTCTTGTGAGCGAGGCGAACAAGATTGCTTCGGAAATTAGACCCTGATATATCATATACATTTTGGGTCTAATTTACGCTGAACTCATTATTCTCGCGTTTTTGATTTACTTTATTTAATTTTTTTTAGGAACCGGTGGTATTGGCGGCGGGGGAGCAGTTTGTGTTGCTTGCTGGGGCTGCACAAATGTTTTTTGCATTGGCTGGCCTTGGTTTTTGCTTGTTCCCAGCTCTACGTCCTGTAAAAATTTTCTTCTTTGTTCCTCTTCAGCTTCAAATGATCTTGCCAATTTTTGTTTTGCGGGTACCGGAATCGGAATTTCCAGCGGCTTTTTAGGCGCGGATGTTGACGTTCCAGACCACTGTTGTCTCTGGACATTCTCTTTTTGTTCGAGCCTTACTTTTGACAGGGCTTCTCTTTTGGCTATCTGTTCTGCGGCCTGGCCTCTTCTTTTTTCTTCCTCTCTGGCCATAACAACAGAATAAATTTCTCTTAATGATTTATCTGCGCCTAAAATTTTGTCCCGAAGCCCATTTTTTTCTGTTACGAGGCTTTCCGAAGATATATCCACCTGGCTTACCTTGTTATCTGTATCTTGAATTTGTTTTTCGGCTTCCCATCTCTTCTTTTCAACGTCCTGTATTTTTTTGTCTTCGTCTGCCTTTGATTGTTCCAAACTTTTTCTTTGGGATGCAATAGTGGTTGTCTGCTCTTTTTCTATAATAAATTTTTCATCGGTTTCCAGTTTCCTTTCCTCTTCTAAAATAGAATTCAATTTTGCCTGCTGGTCGCGTTTTTGCAGCAGCAATTTATTCTTTTCCAATTTCAATACCGGATCCTTTACTTTATCAATTGCATCAACCTGTTTTTCAAAAGCAAGGCGCTGGGATTCAATCAAAAATATCTGCTGGCGCTCCTGCTCTGTGGCGTAATCTTTCAAATCTTTTTCTGCTATCCTTTCCTCTCCCTCGTTTTTTTGCAGAATCTCTTCTCTTCCTGATTTTTCTTCCGCAGCTTTTGCAGCTTCTTTTGTTTGCAGTTGTTTTTCCTGTTCTGCCCTTTGCTCTTCCAAAGTTTTTATTTTGGCTATTTTATCCCTTTCTTTCAGCGCATCAGTCTCTCTCAGGGCCATCAAGTCCTTTTTCATTGTCCTTATTTCAGCTCTCTTTAAAAATTCTTTAGCTTGTAATTCTTCGTCTACGGTCACCATAAAACTAACGCTTTTATTTTTTTAATTTATTGAACGACTAGTTTAAAGCTATTATAAAAAGTCACAAAATCCGGCGTTTCGCTGCCGATAAATTCATAAATTGTGCTTGGCGTTTCAAAAAATATAAATGTTTTTACTACAGTTTTTGTAGGAAGTACAACCTTGGTAATTTGTTGGCCGTTTACGGTGATATTTGAAGTCACATCCTTCCCGCTTATATTTAAAAATTTCATAAGGCTTTCTTTCGATTCAACAGATTTTGGAGTAACGGTAATTTGCCAATTATTTGAAAAAAGAATAATAGTGCTTCCATTGTTATTCGATTCGTTTAGTTGTAAATCCGGTGGATATTGAGCCGAAAAGTCATACTTTATATTTGTATATGTTTTCCAGCCAGCGGTTTGATCGGTTGGCTGTAAAACCAATTTTCCATTTATTAGTTTATACTGGACAGTTTTTGCCACGGTAGGGGTTTGTTGGTAATGCGGTAATGATTGGTCTTTTTCAGCCAAAACAAGGAGATTAACGGAAAGAATGCCGCTGTTTATAGAAATAGATTTTATCTGGGTTTCGCTATTCCAAACTGATGTGTCGGGCAAAACAGAATCAATTTGTGTTAATACGCCATTTTTGTCGGAAAAAACAAAGATAATCGGCACAATTATATTTGCGCCATATCCTTGATAAATCCCGGCAACTCCTTCAGCTACGCCATCGCCATTGAGGTCGCCAACTGTAGTTGTAGCTACATCATAGGCGCGAGGCTTTATATTTCCCGCATCGTGAATTAAAGTATGGCCCCCGCTAAGAGTGAAAGTATCATTTTTAGAGGTATCGTATGGATTAGGATATGTGATAATTGCATTTCTAAGCGTTTCAGCCGTCAGCGGAACTTGCTGTGTTGCAGGCGTTTGTTTGTGGAAAAAATAATTCCAGATATTCCAGGAAAACGGATTCCACCATGCAGCCAAAGTTATTTGAGGAATAACAAAAGCAATAATTAATGCAATTAATAAAAACTTAATATATTTATTCTGCATAATTATAATTTTTATTATTTTATTGTTTTTTTACCTTTTTTCAAAAAATCCTTTTTTAGGCTCTTTTGGTTTAAATCCTGCGTCAATCGCTGAAAGATTTATCCTGCCCAACTCATCTACAGACATTACTTTCACCGGTATTGTGTCGCCTTCTTTCACGATGTCTTTCACGGATTTCAACTGGTAGGGGACGAATTTTGATATGTGGACCAGTCCGTCTGTTCCAGGCAATATTTCAACAAAAGCTCCGAAATCCATAATTTTTACAACTTTTCCCTGGAATATTTCGCCTGCCTGGACTTCCCTGACAATCCCCTTAATCCAGTTCACGGCTTTTTCAACTCCGGTTTCATCCTGTCCCGTTATAAATACCAAGCCAGTGTCTTCTATATCAATTGTTACTGCACATTCTTCGATTATTTTATTTATCACGCTTCCTTTCGGTCCTACAACTTCGCCGATTTTTGCAGGATTTATCGTCAAAATAAATATTTTCGGGGCATAAGGCGACAAAGATTTCCTTGGCTCAGGTATTTCTTTCTTTATTATATCAAGTATTTTTAATCTTGCATCTTTTGCCCTGTCTAAAGATTCTTCAATAATTTTTTTGTCAATGCCATCTATCTTCACGTCCATTTGAATGGCAGTGATTCCATTTTTGGTTCCTGCAACTTTAAAATCCATATCCCCAAAGTGGTCTTCGGGCCCCTGGATGTCAGTTAAAATTTTATATTTTCCGGATTTTTCATTTTTTGCCAAACCGATTGAAATTCCGGCAACAGGCTCTTTAATCGGAACCCCGGCATCCATTAAAGCGATAGTTGAGGCGCAAACAGAAGCTTGTGATGTTGAGCCGTTTGAAGAAACAACTTCAGAAACAATTCTTATTGTATAGGGGAATTTTTCAGGATCGGGGATTACGGGCAATAATGCTTTTTCAACCAATGCTCCATGGCCGATTTCCCTTCTTTTCGGGCCTCTCATGGGAGCTGTTTCCCCGGAAGAAAACGGAGGAAAATTATAATGGTGCAAAAATCTTTTCTTTCCGACAATTTCCATGCCTTCCAATGTTTGCTGGTCTCCCGGCCCGCCCAAAGTTAAAATTGAAAGCACCCTTGTCAAACCCCTGTAGAAAACTCCTGAGCCATGGGTTCTGGGCAAAACGCCGACTTCGCATGATAAGGGCCTTATTTCAGTTGATTTTCTGCCGTCGGGCCTGTGGTCTTTTTCGATTATATTTTTTATAATAATAGATTCAATTTCTCTCTCAACAAAAGCCAAAACCTGTTTTTCTTTTCCTTCTCCGGGATGCCTTTCCTCGAGATATTTTATAATTTCCTGTTTCAATGTTTCAGTGGTCCCAAGATTTTTTTCCTGGTTCGGCGCATCGGTAACCGCTTTTTCCAATTTATCTCCCAAAAATCCTTTTATTTCGTTATCAATATCTGATTCAACTGCGGGCATAAATTCGTCTTTTGTTTTGCCGATTTTATTTGTTGCCTGGATCTGGACGTCGATTATTTTTTTCAATTCTTTTTTGGCAACCTCATAAGCCTGCAAAACATCTTTTTCTGAAACTTCTTTAGCTCCCATTTCAATCATGTTGATTAAAATTTCTCCATCCCTTTCAATGGCCGATAATGTCAAATCCATATCACTTCCTTTTTTGTGGTTGTAGCTAGGATTAAACATCCATTCCCCGTTGACTCTGCTGACTCTTACAGCTCCCAATGGCCCGTTCCACGGGATATTGGAAATTGATAAAGCAAAAGATGCTCCGACCATGCCTAAAATATCAGGATCATTTTCTCCGTCCCATGAAAGACAAGTGACAACAACCTGCACTTCTTTTTTAAAATCTTTCGGGAATAAAGGCCTTATCGCCCTGTCAATCATCCTTGCATTCAAAACCGCCTCATCTGTCGGCCTGCTTTCTCTTTTCATAAAGCGCGAGCCGAATATTTTTCCCGCAGCATAAAATCTTTCCTCGTATTCAACAGTTAAAGGGAAGTAATCCATTCCTTCCCTCGTAAATGGAGAAACGACAGCAGTTACCAGAATTTCTGTTTCTCCGCACTGGACCAAACAAGAACCGGACGCCTGCTCCGTCCAGTTTGTAGTCTTAATTATTATGGGTTTTTCACCCACTTTAATTTCGAATTTATCTTTCACTGCCATCTATTTGGCTGCGAAATACGAATTAGTACGAATATACCAAAAAGTTGGATTACTCCAGCACTTTCGTATAGCCGTACGCTTCTTAAATTTCGCAGTAATTTTATTTTTTTAATAATTATTTTTTCAATAAAAATTTTGCAACATTTTCATCTAAATCGATAAACTCATCGGCAACCTCTTTCAGTTTTGCTGAAGTTGTCCTGCCAAATGCAACCACTTCAACTCTTTTCCCAAAGTTTTTTAAATACTCTACCAAAGGAATAAAATCGCCGTCGCCTGACACTAAAACAATTACGTCTAATCCCGGCGCAGTTCTTATCGCATCAATTACAATCCCGACATCCCAGTCAGCCTTTTTTGCTCCTCCGTAAAATTCCTGCAGATCTCTTACCCTTGTTTCAATTCCAATTTTGCTCAATGCATCAAAAAATGGCGCTTCTTCGCCAGTTTTTGTGCGCACTACATAGCCAAAAGCCCTAATAAACTTTCTACCGGCAACTGCCTGTTTTAAAACTTCCTGAAAATTGACTTTCGAGTGGTAAAGGTTTTTTGCTGAATAATACAAATTTTGTACGTCTATCAGCACCTCTACTCTCTGCTCTTTTGGTTTTGGCTGCATGCGATTTCCTTACGATTTATTTGTTTACTTTTTTAGTCCGATTTTTTTGATAATAGCCGAATATCTTTTTTCAGATATTTTTTTCAAATAGGCCAATTGTTTTTTTCTTTTTATGACCATTGTGATAAGCCCCTTTTTTGAATGCACATCTTGAGGGTGTTTTTTCAGATGTAAAACCAGCTTGTCTATTGCTTTAGACAACAAAGCAATCTGCACATCAGCAGAACCGGTGTTTTTTTCGTCTTCACTCACGTCTTTTATTATTTTTGTTTTTTCTTTTGTAGTTAAACTCATCTTTTTTAAATATGGGCGCTTCCGGCGTCCAAGGTTAATAATAGATATAATATACTCTATTTTTATTCTTTTGTAAAGTTTGCCTTGAGTTTATCGAAGGGTGCCCTCACTGAGACTCGAACTCAGAACCAACTCGTTAAGAGCGAGCTGCTCTACTTCACCCCCACACCAATTCTGGTGCCCCGTGCAGGATTCGAACCTGCGACCAATTGCTTAAGAGGCAACTGCTCTACCACTGAGCTAACGGGGCATGGTTAAAATTGGTGTGTGTGGGGTTGAGCTATGGGCCCCTCACCTAGAAATTTTAACATTAAAATTTCTAGGTGAGGGGCTATGAGGGCGGACGCGGATTTGACGCAGGTTTATGGAAGGGCTGACCAATTGCATACGGGCGCACCTGAATCTGGACAGCCAGCGGCAGCAGATACTACAAAATTAATTATCAGATATGAACAGTAAACCAAAACCAATCCGATAATTGCAGCATAAAAAACCTTTTTGCCCGTTCCCAAAAGGTTTGGGTTGCCGGCTGAAATCATCATAAGAATTCCTCCGATTGTGACTGCTATAATCGCTAAGTACGTTGCTATCGCAACAATAAAATTATAAATATTTAAAAGCAAAGTAAAAAAAGCGCCTATAGTACAATCTGCCCCGCTGCATGGTACTAAGCCTCCCGTCGGTTGTAATGGCGGCTGCGTATACGGTGTTGGGGTTGTTGGGGCTGTTGGGGTTGTTGGGGCTGTTGGGGTGGCGGTAGGAGGAGTGCTTGTTGGATTAATAGCCCCCGGAACATATCCTGCGCCAGAAGATTGGCCATCAGCAAGGTCTTCTAAATTAGTAGTTTGATTTGCGACCGGCTCCAATCTAGTGCCCTCCATTTTATAAAACATATGTGTGCCGCTTGTCGGATCAAAATAATCAACAAAAGTGCCGGCAGAACCTGTTTTGATGACAGAATTATCCGGCGTTAATGTCGTATCATAAGCCGGAGCTGAGGTGCCATCAGGTGAGAACGTTATTCTCTGATAAGTAGTTGATGAGTCGGGCGTAACTGGCGAGACTCCGTTTGCATCTTTCGCTGGAGGTGTGGTGATAGTGTATGAGGGTCCATTATTTGTTGCTGTGGTTGTTCCTGATTGGGTAATGCTGCCATCAGAATTGAGGTAGCCCGCGGTCTGGGCGGCTTTGCCGGTATCGGTAAGGTTTACATATGGGCTGCCGGTCCAAAAAGTTTTTGCAACTTCTTCATAGCCGGCTGCAGCGGCTCCTAAATTCATAGTGCTTGGAACAGGCTCTACTTTATATCCGCCATTCCATTGATAAATTTCATATTTATTTCCGGAAGAATCTTGAAAATATGATATGCCGGCGTTATTTCCTACCCCATTATACATGGTCACGCTTGCGCCCGCTGGAACTGTATTACCATTAGGGGCAGTATAGGAAATTGGCACTGTTCCCGTTGATGATGGCGCAACCTGAAAATAAGGAGGAGGATCGGCCTGTACCCAAGAAAAATGCGGAATAGCACAAAAACCCATCAAGATGACGGTAAGGAACAATATTAAAATTTTATTTATTTTTTCCATATTTTCTTGTGCCCCTGGAAGGACTCGAACCCTCAACCTTTGCTTCGAAGGCAAAGATGATATCCATTTCAACACAGGGGCACGAAATTAAAAATGCTAATAATTGTATTATTTTACCTAAAAAATTGAAGAAAAGCAACTTTTTGTTAAGTTCACTATTTAAAATATATTTTGAATTCAATGCCGAATTTTTTAAAACCATTTTTTTCGTACATTTTGTGAACCCCCTCCCTCTCATACCGGCTGGTGGCAACAAGTTTATAACAGCCAAGTTTTTTTGCTTCTTTAATAACCATATTCAGCAATTCTGTGCCGATTCCTTGTCCCCGGAGCTCTTCATCAACAAATAAGTCCTCCAATAATCCGAAAGGTTCTCTCTTTAAATCGTTTTTCATTATATATAAAAAAGCCCGGGCAATTTCTTTCCGGTCTTTTTTTATGAAAAATTTTATTCCCGATGCCTTTAAAGCCTTTTTATTTATTTTTGGCAACATATCGAATTATATAAAAATTATATCAAATTTATTGAAAATATACAAGGTATATTTTTTCGCTCTTTCGGAACAAAAATTACAAATTGCGATTCGTATTTTTTATTTCTCTCTCGCTTGAAAAATATCAATTTTTAAAGTAAGATAGAAAAATCATGGTTATTCCAAAAGAAGTAAAATCTGTTATTCAAAATTTGCAAAAAGCGGGTTTTGAGGCATATATAGTGGGCGGATGCGTGCGCGATTTTTTACTTGGCATAGAACCGAAAGACTGGGATGTTACAACTAATGCTAAGCCCGAAGAAATCCAAAAAGTGTTTCCCAATAGTTTTTATGAAAATAATTTTTTGACAGTTACCGCAAGAACCGGCAGCAAAAGCCCTGAATTGGCGGAAATTGAAATTACAACTTACAGGCTTGAGGCAAAATATTCTGATAAAAGGCATCCTGACCAAGTAAAATATGCCAAAACTCTCGAAGATGACTTAAGCCGGAGGGATTTTACCATAAATGCGATGGCGATGGATGAGAAAAAGAAAATTGTTGATTTATTTGACGGACAAAAAGATTTGAAAAACAAGATAATAAAAACTGTCGGAAATCCGGAGGAAAGATTTAATGAAGATGCCTTAAGAATGCTGAGGGCTGTGAGGTTTGCAACAACGCTTGGACCTGCCCTGAGCGGGTCGAAGGGTTTTGCAATTGAAAAAAATACCGCCGAGGCAATCAAGAAAAACAGCATCTGGCTGGAAGCAATTTCAAAAGAAAGGATCAGGGATGAATTTGTAAAAATAATCATGGCAGACCCTTCGACAGGCTCAGGGCCTTCGGCGGGAATTGAATTGCTGAGAGAATTAGGGCTGTTAAAATATATTGTGCCCGAGCTTCTGGATAATTACGGCGTTTCGCAGAACAAACACCATATTTACGACTGTTACCAGCACGCAATAAAATCTTTGGAATATACTGCAAAGAAAAAATTTAATATGCATGTGAGATTGGCCGCCTTGTTGCATGACATTGGAAAACCTAAAGCTAAATCCGGGGAGGGGGAAAATGCGACTTTTTACAATCACGAGATTGTAGGAGCCAGAATGGCTTTCCAAATTTTAAATAATCTGAAGTTTTCCAAAAAAGATATCGAGAAAATAACAAAGCTTGTCAGATACCATCTTTTTTATTACAATGTTGGCGAGGTTGGCGAATCGTCTATAAGAAGATTGGTAAAAAATGTGGGGCCAGAAAACATGGAAGAACTTTTACAGGTGCGCCAGGCTGACAGAATAGGGTCGGGGGTGCCGAAAGCCGAGCCGTATAAATTAAGGCACTTAAAATATCTGATTGAAAAGGTTTCCAAAGATCCGATTTCTGCTAAAATGCTGAAAATAAACGGGAATGATTTGATGTCCATTTTAAAAATAAAGCCGGGGCCCAGAATAGGCCAGACCCTAGATGTACTGCTAGGATATGTTTTGGATGATCCTGAAAAAAATACCAAAGAATTTTTGGAAAAGGAGGCTTTAAAATTAGGAAAATTGCCGGATAAGGAATTGAAAAAAATGGCGGAAAAATCAAAAGAAGACAAATCAGAAATTGAAACCAAAGAAGATGAAATGACAAAACAAAAGTATTGGGTAACATAAAAATTTCGGGGTATAGTGTAACAGTAGCACGAGTCCTTCGGGAGGATTTAGTCTGGGTGCAAATCCCAGTACCCCGACAAAGTTATTTGGGCCTGTAGTAAAGTGGTATTACGCTACATTCGCATTGTAGAGGTGGCGGTTCGATTCCGCCCAGGTCCACAAATTTAAAATTGCCGGCGTTAAATATGAATAAAAAATATTTTATTATATTCTCTTTAGCAGTTTCTTTTTTGTTTTCCGGCCAAGTTGCTTTTGCAAGAGATTCTGCAGATATTACTGACTGGTATATAAAGAATTTTGATACGAATATTATTGTAAACAAGGATTCGTCTTTGCTTATTACTGAAAACATAACCGCTGATTGCGGAGATTTGCCCGACAAACACGGAATCTTCAGGGTTTTGCCGACAGAAACCAGAACGGATGTCGGAACCTTTAAAACACCGATTGAATTGGTCAGTATCACAGATTTCAATGGAAAGCCATACCAGTATGAAACAATAGGGGACGGTTTTAACCATACAGTCACCTGGAAAATCGGGGATCCGAATGCGACTGTTAATGGAGTAAACGATTATAGAATTGTATACAGGGTTAAAAATGCCGTGAGATTCGGCAATAAAGATTTCGACGAACTTTACTGGAATTTATTGGGGAATTTCTGGGACATCGGAACAGACAAATTTTCAGCAAAAATAAGCTTCCCTCAGGAAGTAAACAGCAAAAATGCGAAAGTGGATTATTATGACGGGCCGCTCGGGTCGAAGGATAAAAGTTTAGCAACATATTCCTGGGATTCTGATAATGTTTTGAATTTTAATTCTGTCCCTGCCGCCCAAATCCCTCTTTTCCAGCCAGGCGATGGGTTGACGGTTTCTGTGACTTTCCCTAAAAATATTTTTATTCCGTATGTGCCCACATTTATGGAGAAATATGGGGATTACTTTTGGGATTTATCTTTTTTAATTACACTGATAATTTTTATTTTTGCTTTTTCAAAATGGAGAAAATACGGGAAAGATCCGAAAATGAAAAAACCCATTCCGCCGGAATTCGGGATACCTGACAATATAACCCCGATCCAGATGGGCATGGTTTTGTTTCATGGAACCTGGAAAAATAATTTTATAACAGCCGCAATTGTAGATTTGGCAGTCAGAAAATTTATTACTATAGAACAGATGGAAGAAAAAATTCTGTTTTTTGAACAAAAAGAAATAATATTGAAAAAAAATGGAGAAAATTACGATTTGAACAAAGTAACGCTGACAGAAAAAGTTTTGCTTGAAAGCCTTTTCAAATCAGGCCAGGACAGCGTCAAACTTTCTGACTTAAGAAATAATTTTTATACAGATTTAGCTAGAATAAAAAAATCAGCGGAGAATGATATTATAGAAAAAGGCTGGGCCGTTAAAGAAAGCAAAAAATACTCGGCTTATTTTTTGTTTTCCGGGATAATTGTGATATGGTTTTCTTTTTGGACAGCCATTCTTTCTATGGAATTATTTTTAAGCATTTTTATTTCTGGAATTATTTTAATTTTATTCAGTTTTATTATGCCAAAGCGTACGCAGGAAGGAGTGGATCTGCTTTTTAAGATAAAAGGATTTGAGCTGTATATGAGGCAGGCGGAGAATTACCGCCAGCAATTTTATGAGAAAGAAAATATTTTTGATAAATTTTTGCCGTACGCGATCATTTTTGGGATTGCCGAATTGTGGGCAAAGAAAATGCAGCTGATATATGGAGAAGATTATTTCAAAAACTACCATCCGGTTTGGTTTGTCGGATCGTTTCCGGCTAATTTTGACGTAAACAGCTTTACTAGCCAGTTAAACAGCATAACCACAAATATATCCAGCAACGTCGGCGGATCTTCGGGCGCCGGGGGCTCGGGAGGGTCGGGCGGAGGTGGAGGCGGCGGAGGAGGCGGCGGATGGTAACTAAGTAAAAATAATTTTAAATCATGGAAGAAAAAAAGAGGCCTAAAGTTGGCGTGGGCGTAATGGTTTTAAAAAACAATAAAGTTTTGCTCGGCAAAAGGAATGACGATGCAGAAAAAGCGGGAAGCGATTTGCACGGCGAAGGAACTTGGACAATGCCTGGGGGCAAGCTGGATTTCCAGGAGACCTTAATAGACGGAGCTTACAGGGAGGTTTTAGAGGAGACGAATATTAAAATCAACAAAGACAAAATAAAAGTGATCAGCGTTGCAGATGAAATTGTAAAAGACAACCATTATGTGACTGTCGGATTTTTATGTAAGGATTTTGAGGGCGAGCCCGAAACAATGGAGCTTGAAGAAATAACAGAATGGAAATGGTATGATTTAGATAATCTGCCGGAAAAAGTTTTCCCGCCAAGCGCAAAGATGATTAAAGCTTTTCTAAATAACAAAATATATAATTAATTTTGCTACTTACATATGTACTTACACGTGTAAGTAGTGATAAAAGCATGGAAAACATTTTGCCAAAAAGAAATCTGCCGAGAGATGTATTTTTGCATCTTTTGGCGGTAGTTACGCTTTATTGGTCGGCAGTAAGTTTTGTCACGCTTTTATGGCAATATATAAATTATTATTTTCCCGATGTTTTGAACTATTACGGTTATATGGGTTTTGCCGGGCCCATCAGATTTGCAGTTTCCTCTTTAGTTATCGTTTTCCCTGTTTTTATTTTGGTTTCCTGGTACTTAAATAAAATTTACAGGAGGGAGTCTGCAGTCAGAGAATCAAAAATAAGAAAATGGCTTATATATCTGACTCTTTTTATCGCTTCGCTTGTGATTATCGGAGATTTGGTCAGCGTTATAAATACATTTTTAGGCGGAGAAATTACAACAAGATTTATTTTAAAGGCATTGTCGGTGCTTTTGGTGGCCGGAGTCGTTTTTGGATATTATTTAGACGATGTAAGGCGCGAGACCCCGACAAAGTCAGCAAAATATTTTGCCTGGGCCACCGGAATCGTGGTTTTAGTCTGCGTTGTCGGAGCATTTTTTATAGTCGGCTCGCCTGCAACTGCAAGATTAATGCAGTTTGATGAGCAAAAGATTTCTGACTTACAGAATATCCAATCAAACATAATAAATTATTGGCAGAGAAAACAGGTATTGCCCGCAACCCTAAAAGATTTGAATGATTCCATTTCCGGTTTTACTGCGCCATTAGATCCGCAAACAAATATTCCTTACGAATATATTATAACATCCGAGAGCCAATTATCGTTTGAATTGTGCGCTAATTTCAATAAAGCCACCACTAAAAATAGCCCTTCTCCTATTTATACGTATACAATGGATAAAACTTCCAATTGGGATCATCCAGTCGGGCATTCTTGTTTCATAAGAACAATTGATAAGCAATTATATCCTCCATTAAATGTTGTTAAGTAAGATGGATACAAGGGATTTAGGAAAATTTGGAGAGGACTTGGCTTGTGAATATCTTGTTAAAAACGGGTATAAAATCATAGGGAGAAACTATAGGATAAACTTTGGAGAAATCGATATTATTGCCCAAAAAAGATGGAAATTTTGGGATCTATTTAGGAAAAACCCTTCGGCGTCCTCAGGGCGGGCAATTAATTTCATTGAAGTAAAATCTTTGTCTAAGCAAGGCAAAGATTTTTTTCCTGAGCAAAGGGTTGACTATAAAAAGCAGAATAAATATATAAGATTAGCTGAAATCTGGCTTTCAAAAAATAAGTTTCCGCAAAATTATCCTTGCCAGATAGATATAATAGCAATTTCCATAAATAATGAAATTCCAAAAGTTGATTTTTTTGAGAATATTGTAGAGGATAAATAACTTTGAACAAAAAAAGTGCCCGCGCTATTGAGTCTTCACCCAAATTTTGCCAAAATTGGGTGAAGACTTGACGCAGGTTTTTGCCTATGGGATAATTAAGTTGGAAGAAGAGAGAACCGTAGCCGCAAGCAAAATCGTCTACAAGGTTCCAACATCGAACCAGGAGCTCTTCAACCAAGCTATTTTACAACTTAATCTTCAGTAACACCTCGGCAGCTCCGCTGCCACCCCAAATAAACACAACAAACCAACTATCACAACCCAACTGCTAAACCATAACTCTTACCCCCGCAACCTCATTCCTTTCCCCAGGCACTCTTCGGAGTGCTTTTTCTTTTGTAAAAAATCCCTGCCTGCGCAGTCAGGAGAAATCCGTTATTTTGGATTACGATTTCAGAAGGTTGACACATGCCATAAACTGCTTTAATCTGAAACTGGTTAAGGTCCAAACTTAAACAGCTCTTTGAAAGGAGGTGCGGCTTGAAAATATGGAAGGCGATTCTTTACGCCCTTTCAATCACTGCAATTTCCGTAGGCCTGCTTACTCTCGTGCGAGGGTTGCCTACCAGAGACCAGTTGATTGAAGGCGCGCTGACGATGTTCTTTGTGGCTTTCGTCGTGATGAAATGCTTCGGCGGAGGAAAAGAAAAGGACTATATCGTGATGGATGAGAAGTGGAAGAAGTTGAACGAAGAAGGAAAGTGTGGGAAGTGCAAGAAAGAATTCACGGCGGCGAACCATGACGGCGGAGGCGGAATGTGCCGTAACTGCTGGGCGAGAAGCCACTGAGAAACGAGAACAAAAGGGAGGAGGAAGACATGAAGATTAAAAAAAGGCTGGTCAGACTGCCAAAAATTAACCGCGCCAGGCGGACGAAAAAACCCATACGCTTTCGTTTTAACGCTTAGCTCCTCGGGAGCCTGGGAAGGAGGTGGAGGCCATGTGTGTCATGAAAGTAATTGAAGCAATCGGGCGAAACGCAGATCCCGACAAGGACTTGGCAATGTGGATATTCGTAGCAGTCATGACAGTTTCCTTTCTTTGGGCAATTCTTTGTGCTTGTAAGACCCATCACGACGGCGTCCACGACCGTTGCACATTTTAGCAGGGGCTCGATATTTGTCGGGCTTTTTTTGTTTCTTGACCCCGTTAGAAGTTTGCAATAAAACAATATCGCGGCAAAAGTTAGCTGAAACTTTTGCCGCCACAGACATATCTATAAACTTTAGATTGGGCAGATGTCCCTTTTGCGATGGCAAACTTCTAACGGGGTTGACACCCTTTTATTGCTTTGGTATATTGATATAAGAATTGGAATTAATGAGTTAACTTGTCCGTCTGACCACGGGCATTATTTTTTATAAAAAACGGTGAGCGAATAATGAGTTCAGCGTAAATGAGGCACTAAGGTATATGATATATCTTCGGCCTCATTTCCGAAGTAGTCTTGTTCGCCTCGCTCACAAGACCATGGATATAAAAGGTTTTAAGGGAGCATTGGCTCAAATTGCGGAGGAAAGAGGAATTTCACCGGAAAAGGTGATAGAAACTATTGAGGCTGCAATCGCTACTGCCTATAAAAAAGACTACGGCGAAAAGGGACAGAAAATTAAGGCCAAATTCAACCCGGTGTCGGGCGATGTTAAATTTTGGCAGATAAAATTAGTTGTGGACAACTCGATGCTTTATACAGACGAGGAAATTGAAGAAATGAAAGAACGGAAAGAAATTCCGCAAGATGAAGCAAGAGCCGGCGAAGAGGCGCCGAAAAAATATGTTTTCAATCCCGAAAAGCATATAATGCTGGCTGATGCTAAAAAAGATTATCCAAAAATTAAAGCCGGAGAAGAGATTGAAATTCCTTTGGTTTCTAAGCAGGATTATGGCAGAATTGCAGCCCAGACGGCAAAGCAGGTTATATTGCAAAAAATCAGGGAAGCGGAAAAAGAAACAATTTCTTCCGAATACAGGTCAAAGGAAGGAGAAATTATTTCAGGAATTGTGCAGAGAGTCGAGGGCCATACGGTTTTTGTGGACATCGGGAAAACATTGGGAATTTTAAACAGGGATGAGCAGATTCCGGGAGAGTTTTACAGGCCAAGCCAGCGCCTGAAACTTTATATAATGAAAGTGGAGGACACTCCGAAGGGTTCGGTTGTGATGCTTTCAAGGGCTTATCCAAAATTAATTTCAAAATTATTTGAGCTGGAAGTGCCGGAAGTCGCTTCCGGAGTTGTTGTGATAAAGTCAATTGCCAGAGAGCCGGGATTTCGTACAAAAATTGCAGTTGTTTCAAATGAAGAAGGAGTTGATCCAATTGGAGCTTGTGTCGGGCAGAGAGGAACAAGAATTATGGCAGTTATAAATGAATTAGGCGGAGAAAAAATTGATGTTATTTCTTGGGAAGAAAAACCAGAAAAATTTATTGCTAATGCTTTATCTCCGGCAAAAATCGTCGGGGTAAAAGTTGAAGACAAAAATACAGCCACGGTTTTTGTGCCAGAAGACCAGCTTTCGTTGGCCATCGGCAAAGACGGCAGGAATGTCCGTCTGGCCGCCAATTTAACCGGCTGGAAAATAGATATCAAAACAGCCGAGGTTCCAGCAGGAGAGGCAGAAGGAGAGGAAGAAAAAGAGGAAAAAGAAGGTGAGGCAAAGGAAGAAAAACCAAAAAAGGAAAAGAAAGCTAAAAAATCCAAAAAAACCAAGGAACCTGTCCCGAGTGAAGCCGAGGGAGAAAAAGTTGGGACAGACGGAGAGGCAGTACCGTCAGAGCCAAGTGAAGTGGATGCGGCTGTTGAAGAAAAGCCCGCAGAAAATCCGACTGAAGAAAAATAATCAAAATTATAAATTTAAGGTAATTTAATAGTTATATTGGTGTGTTGCTATATCTCTCAAAACAATATATCAATTTATCAATATAACAATTTAGTAGCATGCCATTAATTTATTTTCCGATTATAGTTTCGCTTTTTGCGATTATATTCGTCTGGTTTCTGGTTTCCCAAATCAGAAAATCGCCGGCTGCTTCAGATAAGGCAGTGGCAATAACCCAGGCAGTGCAGGAAGGCGCAATGTCTTATTTAAAAAGGCAGTATTTAACAATTAGCATAGTGGGAATAGTTTTATTCATCCTGTTATTTTTTATGGGATGGAAAATTGCAATCGGATTTTTAATCGGGGCTGTTTTGTCGGGAGTTTCGGGATTTATAGGGATGATTGTTTCAACCCAGGCAAACACCAGGGTTGCAGAAGCCGCAAAAAAAGGTTTGGCAAAAGCTTTGGATATTTCTTTTAAAGGAGGATTAATCACGGGCTTGATGGTTGTGAGTTTGGGATTATTGGCGGTTTCAGGATATTATTTTTTAACAGGAATAACAGGATTAATCGGATTAGGATTCGGAGCCAGCTTAATTTCCGTTTTTGCCAGAGTTGGCGGCGGAATTTATACAAAAGCAGCAGACGTGGGAGCTGACTTGGTGGGAAAAGTTGAAAAAGGAATTCCGGAGGACGATCCGAGAAATCCGGCAGTTATTGCAGACCAGGTTGGAGACAACGTTGGAGACTGCGCCGGCATGGCGGCTGACATTTTTGAAACCTACAGCGTCACAATTGTCGCCACGATGATTCTGGGAGCTTTATTGTATCCGATATCTCCCCAATTTGTTTTATTGCCTTTAATTTTATGCAGTGTTTCAATTTTGACTTCAATCATTGGAAGCTATTTTGTCAGACTCGGGAAAAAGCAGAATATAATGGGGGCAATGTACAAGGGAGTTATTGCAACAGTGATTTTATCGGCAATCGCATTTTATTTTGTTATTTCAAGATATATGGCAGGCCAGATAACTTCCGCCACGAATCTTTATTTTTCAACACTAGTTGGCTTGGTAATTGCAGCCGGAATGTTTGTCATCACGGAATATTACACATCAAAAAGCTATGGCCCGGTAAAATCAATTGCCAAGGCATCTGAAACCGGACACGCTACAAATATAATCAGGGGAATTGGATTAGGAATGCAGTCAACCGCTTATCCGGTTTTACTGATTGCATTCGGGACAATTATAAGTTTTTGGTTGGCCGGAATTTACGGAGTTGCATTGGCTGTAATGGCAATGCTTTCAATTTCAGGGATTGTTGTTGGAGTTGATGCTTACGGCCCGATTACAGACAATGCCGGCGGAATTGCAGAAATGGCTGGAATGCCAGAAGATGTCAGAAAAATTACAGACGCATTGGACGCAGTCGGCAACACAACAAAAGCAGTTACAAAAGGATATGCAATCGCTTCAGCGGGATTGGCAGCTTTGGTTTTGTTTGCCGCATATTCAGAAAAAGTCAGCATAAACGGCTCAATAAATTTTTCGCTGACAAATCCCCAGGTTATTGCAGGACTTTTAATCGGCGGACTGCTTCCTTATTTATTTGCTTCATTTTTGATGGGAGCCGTCGGAAAAACAGCCGGAAAAGTTGTTGAAGAAGTGAGAAGGCAGTTTAAAGAAATAAAGGGCTTGATGGAAGGAACCGCAAAACCGGAATACGGAAAAGCAGTTGATATTGTCACAAAAGCTGCAATAAAAGAAATGCTTTTGCCGGCTTTGATTCCGGTTGCAGCCCCAATTTTAGTCGGATTTATTTTAGGGCCCGAAGCTTTGGGCGGATTATTAATCGGAGCGATTGTTACAGGATTATTTGTTGGAATTTCAATGACAACCGGCGGAGCTGCCTGGGACAATGCCAAAAAATACATTGAAGGCGGAGCATTCGGAGGTAAAGGTTCATTTGCCCACCAAGCCGCAGTCACAGGAGACACCGTGGGTGATCCATATAAAGATACGGCAGGACCAGCCATCAATCCTATGATTAAGGTTCTCAATATCGTGGCTTTGTTAATTGTAGCTTTTCTAGTATAAACAAATCTCCCCGCGCCAACTGGCACGGGGAGAAAAGTTTTTAGTTATTAAAAATTAAATAAACTTATGGAAAAAATAAATAAAAATAAACTTCACTACCGTATAATAGATCTTGATGGCAAGTGTTTAATTTTGAAAATCGATTTTTCTGTCAGCTTGGCAAAAGCATGTGAAGTCATTGCCTTATTCAGTCCGGAACGGAGAGGGATTGCAGAAAAATTGATAAAAGAGCTTAATGAGAAAGAAGTTCCCGAATAATTTAAAAAATGGAAATTAAAGCGAAGAACAAGGTGTTCAGCGTAAATTAAGGGTAAAGGCATCGTCGCAAATTAGGTTAGTGTATAAGATATATCCAACCAAATTTGCGACGCAAACATCATTTGCTCCGCAAATGATGCCCGTAATTTCCGAAGC
>Ga0209777_10000926_pt1 | contig 45100 bp, 33 predicted proteins | sample FrelakmetHBP12HB_FD_187147 | JGI IMG/M metagenome (GOLD analysis project Ga0209777, IMG submission 187147) | Freshwater lake sediment microbial communities from the University of Notre Dame, USA, for methane emissions studies -HBP12 HB (SPAdes)... | ecosystem: Environmental > Aquatic >...
TGCGGGACCGGATCACCCGCCAGTAATCGAGAAAGTGCAGACCGACTTCCGGTGTTTCCTTTTCCGCCATGGTTTGCTCGCCTTCTAGAGGAGGGCGAGGCACAAGGCCTCGCCCTGCATCCACAACACAGGCCCGGGTCCAGGACCCGTCGCCGCCTTCGGAGGCCCAGGTTTAGAACTGGGTGGTCCAGTTCACGTCATACTGATTGCGCACAAAGTCTTCGCGCAAGTCCGAGCTCAGCGTGGTGTAGCCATAACCGATGCCCAGCCAATTGCACCGGTTCAACCGGTAGGTCATGCGCGCGCTCGCTTGCAGAATCAGGTCGGTACCGTTGAAGTCCACCACGCCGTTCGTGCTCGAACCGGCTTGCACCATCCATTTCTGATCATACTGGCCGCGCGTGGCCGCGCCGGACAGATAAAAGGCCAGCCGTGAGGTGATATCATAGGCAAAGCTCGCAAAGCCGGTCAGTTGCTCCTGGTTGGCAAAGGGGAAGATCTCGGTTTCCATGAGCGCATAGCCCCCACCCACGGTAAAGCGCATCAGGGAGGTGGGCAAGTAAGTCAAGGAGACATTGCCATAGGGTGAATTCTTTCCGGAGAGGGCGCTGGAATTAAAGGTCTTGACCTGCAGGCCGCCGCTCAGGCTGCCCAGGAGCCGCGCGCTGATGGTCTTTTCCAGGCCAGCCCCGACAAACACACTCTGCGACCCGCGGTCCACGCCATCGTAGCTGATGTCCTCGTAACGGGCATCGCCGGAGACCCTCGTCTGACCGGACAACTGATGCCGCAAGGACAGCCCCGCCGTACTCACTCGATAATTCAAATTCGACATCGCTTCATTGTCATATTCCAGGAGATAATAACGGCCGGCGACATCCAGGGTCGTTTTCGGGCTCAACAGGAAGCTCAGCGTGCCGTTTGCGGTGTTGCCGATGAAATCCTGATTCTCCTGTGTACGCCCGGTGTTGCGGTCAATCAATTCCGGTTGCAATCCGCGGCGGAAGGTGTCCATCAAGCTCAGGGACAGGCGGGGGCTGAACACCTGGTTCAGCACAACATCCGCCTCATGCTGCAGGGCATCTTCCCGTTGCGCCTCGCGGTTTTCCCACCAGGTGAACGCGGGCCGGTAGCGCAAGCTCAGAAAGGTTCTATCCAGATTCAGGTTGTACATGAACTCCAACTGGTCAATCACCTTCAAGCTGGCGGTTTTGTTGGTATTCGACTGATAAATGTTGTCGTCGTATTCGAGACGCAGGTTGTTGTTTACTTGCAGATTGTTCCCGGTGCCGAGGCCCTGGCTGATGCCTGCCACCAGAAAGAACAACAACCCGCAAGCAGTTGAACATTTTATCCATTTCATCATCAGCTCCTCTCCTCGATGTGGTTAATAGCGTTATCGTCAAATAAACTTAAAACTTTGCGCCCTGCGGCCCGGTGGGTGTGACCGGCTTGAGCGGCACGGGTTGGAAGCTGAACAGTTGGCGAATGGGGGTCATCACCGTTCCATACTGCGTGATCGGCGCCATGATTTGCTTGGTATCCGTCTGCAAGGGGTCCATTTGGGCCGTGTAGGCGTGTGGTGAAACCGGCAGCGCCAGCGGTTCGAGCGGTTTGGTGGCCAGGCCCACCGTGTCAATCGGAATGCCGAGGCCCACCAGGTAATCAATCCACGATTGCGGATCATCGGGATTCTTGATCTCATTGGTTTTTTTCATGGCTTGGACCACCACCCGCGCCAAATCAGCCCGCGTGACCGCCATCTCGGCATTCCAGCCATCCTTGGGCACGATGCCGTTGGCCATGAGCACGACAAAGCACTGTGCCGGGGTCGGGTTAGCCGGCAGGAATCTGGACAGACCGAGCACTTCCACCAGCAACCGCGCCAATTCCGCCTGCGTAACCTGAGCTGTGACCTGGTTCGTGGGGGCTGCATCCGCGGCCCAAACCTGTGGGGCTGCCCACACGGCGCAAAAAGCCAACAGCATCAGCAAGTAACATTTCTTTTTCACAATATCCTCCCAGTACTGAAACCCATGCGCAAGAATGCGACTTTGTGTTGGCAACATAATCCCTCTTCACGGAACCGTCAACTTATTTATGATAAAATATTTCGCCGCGCAGTACCCCCCCGTGGGGCGCGGTGGCGGCCCTGGTTCCCCCACCCTGGGTGCGCGTTGCCAGGGGTACGCCGCCCTGCCGTGTTGCCAGCCGGACCGGTATCTGCTAGCGTCAGCCGCGCCATCATGAAACGGCATTCCTTCAGCTTTACCCTGACGGCGGAACAGCAAGCGCAGTTGCAAAAGCTCCTGCACGAGGGCAATTATCGCCCCCTGCACCTGCCCTACACCCGGGCCGCCGCCGCGGGCCCTGACTGCACCATCGCCCTGTACCTCAGCGGCAAATGCCTGATCCAAGGTTCCGGGGCCGCCGACTGGGTCACGTATGTCTTGGAACCCGAGATCCTCCGGGAAGTCCGCCTGGGCTATGAAGCCGTCCTGCATCCGGAAGCCTCGGCCCCGCATATGGGCGTGGACGAGAGCGGCAAGGGCGATTTTTTCGGCCCGCTGGTCATTGCCGCCGCCTACGTGGACCCCGCGCTGGCCAAGGCCTTTGAGGCGTTGAATGTCCGCGACAGCAAACGCGTCACCAGCGACCGCGTCGCCGAACAACTGGCGCTGGACATCCGGCGGCTCCTCGGCAACCGCTACAGCCTGGTAGTGATCGGCCCCCGGGCCTACAACCGGCTCTACGCCCGGTTGCGCAACGTCAATCGCATCCTCGCCTGGGGGCATGCGCGCGCCATCGAAAACCTGCTCGCCGCGGTACCCGACTGCCCCCGGGCGCTTTCCGACCAGTTCGGGCCCAAGCGGCAGATCGAGCAGGCCCTGTTGCAGCAGGGCCGCCGCCTCCAGCTCGAACAGCGCCCGCGCGCCGAATCCGATCCGGCGGTGGCCGCCGCCTCCCTGCTGGCCCGCGCCGGATTTCTCCGGGCGCTGCGGGAGCTGCAGGAAAAATACGGCTGTGCCATACCCAAGGGCGCTTCCGCCCAGGTGCAGGCCGCCGCCCGGCAACTGGTGGACAAGCAGGGGCCGCAGGTGCTGTTGGACGCGGCCAAGTGCCATTTCAGAACCGCCGATGCCGTGCTGGCGCAACTGCATCTGAACCGCGGCGCGCTCGGCCCCGAGGGCGCCGCTGTTTCCCGACCCACGCTGCGAGGACGTCATGAAACTGGTGCGCTTCGGACCGAAGGCTGAGGAGCGGCCGGGCATCTGGCTGGACAACACGCCCACCCCCGGGCAAGCCTCCATCCTCGACGTCCGCGCCATGGCTTTTGACATCGAGGATTTCAATGCCCATTTCTTCGCCGGTCACGGCCTGGCGCGGCTGGCCAACCTGTTGCGGGAAGAGCACCCGGCGCTGGTGCCAGCCGCCGGCCTCCGTCTGGGCCCGCCGGTGGCGCGCCCCGGCCAGATCGTCTGCCTCGGCAAAAACTACGCCGCGCACGCCGCCGAGTTCGACGCGGAAATCCCGGACGCGCCCATCTTCTTTTCCAAGGCGGTGTCCGCGTTGAATGGTCCCTATGATCCCATCCTGCTGCCCCGCGCTGCCCGGCGCGTGGACGGCGAGGCCGAATTGGCCGTGGTCCTGGGCCGCCGCGCACAGCGCGTCCCGGAAGCGGCGGCGCTCGACTATGTGGCCGGTTATACCCTGCTCAACGATGTCACGGACCGGGACGCCCAGCGCACCGGCCGCCAGTGGTATCGCGGCAAGAGCGCCGACACCTTCGGCCCGCTGGGTCCCTTCCTCGTGACGCGCGACGAGGTCGCCGACCCGCACAACCTCCGTCTCTTTCAGCGCGTCAATGGCCACAGCCTGCAGGACGACCACACGAGTCGCATGTTATTCAAGATCCCCTTCCTGATCGCTTTTCTCAGCGCGACGATCACCCTCGAACCCGGTGACATCCTCGCCACCGGCACACCCGGCGGCATTGGCTCTGCCCGTCAACCGCCGGTGCTCCTGCGGCCCGGCGATTGCGTCGAAATCGGTGCGGATCCGTTGGGTCTGCAACGCTGCTCCGTGGTCGCGTCGGCCTAGCCCAAGTTGGCGGATTCGGGAGCGAATCCGCCAAGTCGGGTTAGAAAGTTTCCAACCGTGGAAAGGTCCGCAGGGCAGGACGGGCGTGGAGTGGCCGAGCATGTCGATCTCGGGGACCACCGTGATGTGGCGCTCGGCGGGGTAGCGGGAAACGAGCACAGGGAAGACGCACGGTCATCGAGTTTCTTCGTTGCAACGAGAGCTTGAAGACGAAGCGTGTTTCTTTACGGCCGTGCGAAAGGATCTTCCTGCACAAGCCGATTCTGCGCCACCCACGCCATTTGCCGTTGGCGCTCGCCGTCTTCTCCGATGGACTCCGCCCACCGGGCGGCCACTGCGGGAGACGCGGGTGTCAGCCAGCTCGAAAACACGGCGACAGCCGCATCCCGCGTGGTCCCGGCCGACAGACTGTTCAACCAGTCCCCCACCTGCTGCACATCTTTGTCCGCCCACAATTTAACCGCGTTTTCCAGCGCCGCCTGTTTCATTTTCCCCTCGGGAAATTGTTCCACCCACACCACGGCCGCTTCCGGCTCCTGCTGCACCCAGCGCTGCACAATCCCCACCACCGCGTCATCCTGTTCCCGGCCCGGGGGGAGAGCATCCAGCGCCAGGCGGGCAGCCGCTGCGGGGTCGGTTTCGCCCCAGACCGTCGCAATCAGCGCCAGTGTCCGCTGACCCAAGCCCGCGTCGCCGATTTGTTCGGCCCAGGCCGCCGCCGCTTCGGGATCGGTGGCGCCCCACTGGGTGGCGGCGAATTTTACAAGGTCGTCGCGCGCGGAACTGGCCGGCAGTTCCACGGCCAGCTTCAGGGCCTCGAGCGGTTGGGTGCGGGCCTCTTCGTAGGCGATGCTGCAAAGACCGCTTCCCCGTTCTTGCGGGTCGGGCCATTGCCGCACCCATTCCAGCGCTTTCGCAAAGTCCTGGTTGGCCCACGCAATCGCGACCCCGTTGCGGGCTTCGAGGCAACAGGGCCTGGGGCTTTGTGCGATCCAATCCGCGGCGGCCGGCGGGTTGTCCTCCGCCCAGCGTCGGACGAGCAGCACCAGCAGGCCTTCGGTGAATTCCGTTGGGGGCTGCCCGCCCAGATAATCCAGCGCATCCGGAATGTCCGCCAAAGCAATGTTTTGAAGCAAGGCCTCCTGCTTTTCCTGCCGCAGCGCCTCATCGGATTCGGTCAGCGTGGTGCGCAGGGCCGCCCGAAATTCCGCTAGGGCAGGCTTTAAAACAGATTCGAAGCTTTTCTGGCGCGGTTGCACCGCCAGTCTTTTGGCCGCTGGAGACTCGTTTGGCTGGACGCCAAGCGGCGCGCCGCCGGTCGCGTCTTCAGGCGGGCGGTTAAGCCAAAGCATCAAGCCGCTGACCACGCCAAGCGCAGCAAAAAGGACGACCACGATGGTCTGTCGTTTTTTCATGACCCGACCTTCGCACAGGGGCGCGGCTTGTGCCACGCCCATGCGCGCTTCTCACATTATGGCTGTGTCGTCAGTCTATGGCGTGGCCGTCACGTTATCCATCGTCGAAGTGGACAATGTGTTGGTAGCCCCGCTGCATACGCCCAGGCCCATGACGGCGTTGGTCGCCATGCTGATCGTGGCAGTCGAACCGAGTTGCGTCCAACTCGTGCCATTGGTGCCGTAGTAGGCCTTGAATGAGTTGGACGTCCGCGTGAGACGCACCCAATAAGGAGCGGTCTTGCCGGTGGACGAACTGATGGATGTGTTGCCGCCGGTGCTGGTGCGACGGGTGAAGATGATGCCGCTGCTGGGCGTCACCCACACACCCCCCTCCCGCGCGTCGCTGTTGAGCGACTCGCGGATCATCACGCCGGCCTTGGCCGCGGACGTGGTGTTCGTCAAACTCGCCACCCGCAGCTTCATCTCGCAGTCCCCGCTGGACGCTTGATACACGAATTGGAGCGCATCCGCCGTGTTGGTGACCCCCAAGCCGGCGCCCTTCACCGTATACGTGCTGTTGCTGTAGGTGGCGCTGCCCGCCAACCCCACCGTCCCGATGTCCTGCGCCTGCCAGGGACTGGGCAGACTGTTGGTGGTGACGGTGATCGCGACGACGGCCGACGTGCTGATCAGGCCGCCGTTGTCCGTGGCCCGGGCCGTCAGATTATACGAACCCGCCGCCACGTTCGTCCAGGTGTAGGCGTACGGCGAGCTGGTATCGGACCCGAGCAGCGTGGCGCCGTTATAGAAGCCCACCGTCGTAATCGTGCCGTCCACGTCCGAGGCGTTGGCTGTCAGCGTGATCGTCGCCGGCGCCGTGAAGCTGGCGCCGTTGGTCGGCGCCGTCAGGCTCACGCTCGGCGCGTCGTTCACGGCTGTGATCGTCACATTCACCGTGATCGTATCCGTGCCGCCCCGGCCGTCGGAGACCTGGACCACGAAACTGTCCGCGCCGTTGTAGTTGGCCGTCGGCGTATAACCGATCGCCTTGCTGGTCCCGGTGCCGCTGGCGGTGGCCGTGCCATGTGCGGCATTCGTGCTCACCGACCAGGTGATCGTGTCGCCGTCGGCGTCGGTGGCGTGCAGGGTGAGACTGAACGGCGTGGGACTGCCGTCCTCGCTCATCGTGACCGCCGCCGTCGCGCCCTCGGTGATCACCGGCGCTTGGTTGGCTGACGCCAGCGCGGTGAAATTCAGCACGTTGGGCGCCCACAAATTGCCGCTCGCGTTGGTCCCGCGGAAGGTGAAGTAGTAGGTCATGCCCGGGGCCAGACCCGTGGCGAGGTAACTCAGGTTCGTCGAGGCCACATTGGTCCACGCGCCAACGTAGGCCGAGTTGGTCCACAGCGCGACATTGGTCCCGCCATAGGAGGTGTTCCAATGGGCATAAACCGAATAGTTGGTCCCCATGCAGCCCAGCGTGGCGTTGAGCACCGCGGAGTTGGTGTTCACCCCGGTGGCGAACGAGTTGATGAGGGTCGCCACGGGCGGCCCCATGACACTGACATTGTCCAGGTAAACGCCGTCGTTGTCGCCAGCGGGATCGTTTGTGAAGCTTATGGTCGCCGTCGTCGTGGTGTTCGGGGTGAACGTGAAGCTGTGCAGCGTCCACTCATCGTTTCCCGTGGTGCTCTTCTGAACGATGCTGGCTGCCGGGCCTGCGTCAACAGACGTCGGCGTTCCGTTTGTACCCGTAACCGTCCCGGCGGCGACACGCATGGTCGTGTCCATATAGCCACCACCGCCCCGCCTCTTCTCGTAATAGCTCACGGTGTAAACTTTCCCTGCGATGACCGCGAAGGACTGACAGAGGGCGGCACCATCCAGGTAAACCAGATTAATCCATCGCACGCCGTCCTGGGCACTCATGGAATCGCAGTTATTTATATCGTACCACGAATTGAAGCTGCCGGACCACCCGGGCAGGTCGGTATTGGACGGGCCTGAAGAAAGGTCAACGCCCACGTAGCCACCCTGACCACCATTCCAATTGAGTGGGATGTCCTTGCCGATCTCAAAGCTGCCGTTCGTGATTCCCGCCGGAACGTAAGGGAGGAGCGTGATCGCCACGCGGTAGCGCTTGGTGGTGACGCCATCCTGGGCGGTAATGGTGTAGGTGCCCGGATTCATGATGGCGAAGTTCGGGCTCGGGGCCACCCCGCTGGCCGGAACGCCCGAGGCGCCGAGGGAAACCGTGTAAGCCGGCGCTAAGGTCGCCAAAGCGGTCCCATAAGGCACGGACCAGGCGATGTTGGTTCCGTTAATGGTGGCTCCGGGGCCGAAGGTCAGAATGTCACAGGCCGAACTCGGCGCGCCAAAGAAGACCGTGACGGTATAGACCTTGGTGGAACCGTTCTGGGCGGTAATCGTGTAGGTCTGCGGGGTGGTGAAGTTTCGGCTCGTCCCGGAAACCGGACTGCCCGAGGCAAAAGGCGAAACCGTGTAGGTCGGCGCCAGGTTGGTCACCGCCGTGCCATACGGCACCGTCCAAGCCACCGTGCCGGCTCCGGTATCAATCACAGCGCTGCTCCCGGCGACGTTGGCGCCGAAGCTCAGAATGTCCTTGGCCGTCGAGATCGTTGTGAAACTCTGCGAGGGGGCCGCCCAGATCGTGCCCGTGCTCACCGCGTTGGTGCCCCGGAAGGTGAAGTAGTACGTGGCGCCAGGGAGGAGCCCTGAAACCTGCTTGCTGAAGTTGGTCGAGGACACATTGGTCCAGGAGCCGACATAGGCCGAGTTGGCCCAGTTCGCGGGGTTCAGGCCGCCGTCGGTCGTGCCCCAGTAGGCCACCACGCCATAGTTGGTCCCGTTGCACATCAGCAGGCCGTTGAGCGCCGCCGCGTTGGTAGTCACCCCGCTGGCCGGCAGATTGGCCAGGCTGCCGGAAGCCGGATACGTCGTGGCGACCCCGTACTTGGCCGCCAGGTAGCCGCCCACGTTTGCTTCCTCCTGCGTGGTCAGCGCCCGGGAATAGCCGAGGATCTCGGTCACGTCAAACTTGGCAGCATAGTAGCCACTGCATCCCCCAAGCATGTAAGGTCCCGCATTCGTGTAGCTGTTGTCCACCGTGATCTTGAGCACCATCCAGTTGGTGATCGGCGCAAGATCGAACGGACTCGAAAGCGCGGTTCCATTCCTGGACACACCGGCGGGCAACCATTCGAACCCGGTTCCACTCAGCAAGTAGCTTGAGGCCGAGGTATCACTGCGGCCGAGGAACGCGCCATAATTCCAGGGGTTGCTAAGGTAGCTGCGCACAACGACGTATTGCTCCTTGACGAACATCGGGCCGGCAACGTCCAGCCAGCAGCGCGTCATAAAATTGTTGAACCGAAGCGCGGGCCTCGAGAACAACTGGTTCTGCATAAGCTCCGGGTTCCCATCACTAAAGTGAAGTACCGCGTTACGCCCGTTGGTTGACCGGTCAAGCCAGGACCGCACACTCTGCTTCCTGTCCACGGTGATGCCGTAGGATGCATCATACCAGCAGGCCAGTCCGGACGTAACGGGAACCGAGCGGCCGTCCACCGTGATCACGGCTACGGCCGACGTGCTGACCAGGCCGGTGTTGTTCATGGCCCGGGCTGTCAGACTATACTCGCCGGCCGGCACATTCGACCATACGACCGAATACGGCGCCGTGGTGTCGTTCCCGAGCAGCGCAGCTCCGTTGTAGAAGGCCACGTTCGTCACCGTGCCGGCCATGTCCGCGACATCGGCCGTCAGCGTCACCGCCGACGCCGACGCATAGCCCGCGCCGTTCGCCGGTGCGGTCAGGTTCACGTCCATCGCCGGGTACAGCAGCTCCTGCGGTATGATCGTGCACTCCAGCCGCGACGGCATGTACCAATACAGCCGCACCGTGGACGGTGTGGTATTCCTGTAATACTCCATCTTCACGTTGTATTTCGAGCCGGCGGTCAGGGTGATGCCCGCGCTGTCGTTCCACAGGTTGGTCGGCTGGTCGTGCCAGTCGTCAATCACCAACTGTCCGTTCACCCACAGCCGAACACCGTCGCTGGTGCGCGTCGAAAACCGGTAGCGCCCGCTCTCCGGCGCCAGCACCTGCCCCGTCCAGCGCACGCTGTAGGTGTCCACACCCATCCCGCTGGCGGGCGCCGACGTGCCCCAGTCGAAGTTGATCGCCGCGTTGGTCATCGTCGCCATCAGTGTGGTGAAATTCATCGTGTCGTAATACTGTCCCTTCAATCCGATGCCGCCGGCGCCCACGACGACCTGCACGGTCCCGGGAGTCGAATTGGTCACGTAGTCGGTGAAGGTGAAGGTGAAACTGTCCATGCCCTGGTAGCCCGCCGAGGGGGTGTAGGTGACGTTCGGCGCCGAGCCCGACAGCACGCCGTGTGTCGGCTGGGTGATGACATTGTAGGTCCCCTGGCTCGTCCGGCACGACGAGCCGGCCAGGGTGAGCGCCTTGGCCGTGTTGACGGGCGTGACCACGATTTGCGGACCGGCGTACGGCCGCCCGTACACCTGTGGCGACGCATTCGTCGCGCCGTCTATCTGGGCAATGGCGTTGGTATAATTCGAGAAGTTTTCGCCGCCTACAGGATCTGTCGTATAGCTCCACGCAAGTTTCTGATCCATCAAACCAGGAAGCGTTCGCCGCGCAGCCTCCCTATGCGGCCACAGAAAATCGTAGCCGGCGGCGGGGCCCCAACCCCAGAACGCCGTGTAGTTCATGCACAACTCGACATCTTCAAAAATCTGGTACTTCGACAGGACTTGCTTTCCCATGAAAGGCCCGGACTCGTTGTACATCGCGCAGCACGGCGGCGGCAGTTCCGCCATCCGGAACAGATCCAATGCCAGCTCATAGACATCATTGGAGGTTAGCAAGGTGGTCACAAAATCGCTCATGCTGTTGCCCAGCATATCGCCGGACGGGTGTTTGATGCCTGCCTTGACCGCCGGCCAGAGCTGGTCCTTGGTGGCATTGATGGCGTATGAACCCAAGTTGTTGGGATTGAATACAGTAATCGCCAACATCCCATTGGCCTGCTGCAACGGATCGTTCCAATTGAATCCGGGCACGTTAGTTCCGTACGATAAGGGATAGGTGGGCGTCACGTTGGTGATATACGTCGCCATCATGGTGGTCAGGTACGGCAGGGAGGCACTGGCGGGAATCCCGCTTCCCTGCCACCCCCGGTTCCACGGCCCCAGCGCTTCCGCGGCTCTGAAGCGCACCCCGTAATCGGTGTCGGCGAGCCTGCTCACCAACGTGGGCGCGGCGTCCGTGGCTTGCATCACCCCCAGCGCATAACAGGCCGCCGCGCGTTGAGTGGCATTCGTCGGATTTGCCGCCATGGCGATCAGCGTCGGGATCAAGGCCGCCCCATTGGTCCGCACACTCAATTCGGTGGCCGCATTCATCCACACCAGCGGATCATACTCGGCCAGGTGGGAAACAAGCTGGTTCGTCGTATACCCGCCGCAGGTCTCGGGGTATTGCGCGGCCCACAGCGCGTTGCTGACCACCGCGGAGCTCAGCGTGTTCGTCGCGTCCGCACTCTTTCCCGTAATGTACAGCTTCTTCAGCGGTATGGCGGCGTGTATGAGATAATAGGCCGTCGGCGTGTCATGATAGACATAGTTACTATCCCAGTAGTTGGTAACATTGTATCCGGCCCCTAACTGCTCGCCGCCTTCATACACAAACGACCCGTCCAGGCGGCGCTTCATATCCCGGTCCCAGCGCATCTTCTGCTGGTATCCCTGCACCGCGTTCGTGCCGCCCACGTTGGCGCCCAGCTCCGTCCACAGGTAGCTAAACCCCTGCCCCGTGTGCCCGTTCCACTCGCCATTGTACCCCGCCAGCGCCATCCGCGAATAATACTGCGCCTGCACCGGCTTGCCGCCCATGACGGCGAACATGACCGCGGCCAACCCGTCCTTGCCGTTGCTTCGGTGATTCCAATACGTCCGGCCGTTAATCGGGGCCTCGCCGCAATACGGCACATGTTCGCCGTACGGAATGGACCCCTTATTAACAAAGTAGCCGAAGAAATTGGCCGCCCGCGCAATGGCCGGATCAATTTCCGCGTCCACCACGCCGGCCTTCTTCCCCAAGGCAATCGTCAGTTGGGCGACCAGGCCGGCCTGGTTCACCGGCCCATACCAGCTAATCGAGCCGTGGGTTCCCCCGAGATTCCAACCTTCTGGCGGAGGCACATTCGCAAAGCCGTGGCCGGCCGTGCCGTACATGCTCGTATGGCGGGCCGCGTACAGGACATACTCGCTGAGCCCGTGCAACACCTGGGCGTCGCCCGTCAGCATGTAATATTCCGCCAGGAAGATGCTGTTGTAGCAATCCCACGCGGTAATCCCGCCGCTCGCCTCCAGGTTCATATTCGTAGGCGCCAGCGACCGGGCGAAAGTCTGCAACATCGGTAGGTAATTGGTGATGCCGGTGGCCAGCAGGGCCACCGCATTGATGGACCCCGGCCCGTCCACTCCCCACCCGTAGGTATTGATGCGTTGGGCAAGACTAGCGGCGGCATTGGTCATGATCAGCGCGGTCTTGGGACAATTGTAGGGCGCCGTGGCGCTGTAGGCGCCCAGGATCGGCAGGGTGATGGACACATCGGTGGTGGTTCCCGAGCGCCAGCGTTTGAGCTTCAAAATGCCCGTGCCGGCCTCGGCGTCCCCGATCGCCCAGCCCAGACTCTTGCGGGCATCATTGGTAAAGAGCGGGACGGCGCCGGTGCCCGCGATCGCGCCCAGGATCACGTCATCGACGGCCATGGTGCCCACCGCCGGCGTGTTGGTGCCCACGGCGGTGACCAGGATCTGATACGGCGCGAAGGCCGTGATCCCGTCCTGCGCGGGTGTCTCTGCCCAGCCGTAATCGATCCATCCGCGCATGCCCGTGGTCCCGAGGTTCCACGTTATGGTGCGGTCCACCGCGAAGCGATTGGTGCCGGCGGTGAGGTCAATGTGCAGCCCCGCCTTGGCCCCGGAGGGCCAGACCAGCAGCAACGTCAACGCCGCCAACACGAAGGTGCGTGGCTTCATGGCGCGGCTTGCATTCCTGAGCCTATTCATGATCTGCATGGTCTTCATATTATTCTCCTTGACAGAACTAATTCCCCTTTTTCTCTTCCGCGGAGCTTCGATGAATTCTTTATTATAACTCAACTAGAGTACTTTACCCGGCGCCCCACGGGTGTGTCAACCCCCAACTGCGGGAGTTGAGAGCGAAGGGGTGTGTCAAGAAAGGGGTTGGCGGATATTTGGGGGTTAGCCCGACTTGGCGGATTCGGGAGCGAATTCGAGTATTTTCGTGGTCGCCCGCATGATTTTCCTCGGGATTTTGCGGGTCGGGATCCGCAATGGCCTGTAGTGCAGACCTACCCTCTTGTCGGCGCCACGGAGAAGCGCGTAGGCTGCAGGCATGTTCTTGCGTAGCACCCAGCGGCGAAAAGGCGGCAAAGTCCATCGCTATTGGAGTTTGGTCGAGAACCGGAGCGTGAGCGGCGGGCGGGCGGTGCAGCGACCGCTGCTGGACCGGCTGATCCTGACCCTCCCGCCGCCGAAGAATCGCCGCGGCCGAATCGCCCTCCTTCCCCCGCGGGCAGGCGGGTGCGGCCGGCCGGGCGCACCAAACAAAAAGAGACGGCCGACAAAGCCGTCTCTTCTTGTTTTACAACCGGATCTGGATTATTTCTTCTTACCCAGAATCGCATCCTTGGCGGCCTTCGCCACGCGGAACTTCACGACCTTCTTGGCCGGTATCTGAATCTGTTCGCCTGTCGCCGGGTTGCGGCCAATCCGCGCTGCACGCTGCACCAGCACCAGTTTCCCGAGCCCCGGGAGCACGAACGCGTTCTTTGCTTCCTTGTACGCCAGCGTGGCCAGCTCGTCAAAGAACTGCCCCGCCTGCTTCTTCGAAACGCCCATCTTGGCGGCCAACGTGGCCTGTACCTGTGACTTCGTCATTGCCATATTCCCTTTACCTCCATCTGTTATGGTTTACCACCGACTTCAGCAATTTCCCTCACAACGGGGCAAGACTACGCACCAACCCCCGGAAAGACAAGCGTTATTTTTGTCGTCACGCCGGTGGGAGTGCGCGCAGGAAGTCAACCGGGTGCAGCGCCATGGCGCGTGCGATCGTCCCGGCCCGCGCGGCGCCGTCCACCAGCGCCACCAGTGTCAAGGCAAATTCAAGAACGGTCCCCGCCCCCTGGCTCGTCACGAGGCGCCCGTCCACCACCACCGGCTCGTCCACGCGCGGCGTGGTGGTCAACTCCCGCGCCACGCCCGGATGACACGTCGCCCGCCGCCCGGCCAGCAGTCCGGCGTCCTGCAGCACCAGCGGCCCCGCGCAAATCGCCGCGACCCATTGGCCGCGCTGAAAAAAATCGCGCGCCGCCGCCGCAACCCGCCCGTCCTGCCGCAGCGCGGCGACGCCGCCAGCGCCGCCCGGCACCACCAGCGCGTCGAAAGCCGCGAGGTCGAGTTCCGCCCACGTCGTGTCCGGCAGCAGCCGCACGCCCCGCGACGCGGTCAGCGGCCCGGCCGTCAAGCCCGCGCCGGTCACCAGCCAGCCCGCGCGGCGCAGCACATCCATGACCACCACCGCCTCCATTTCTTCCACGCCCTCCGCCAACGGAATCACCGCCGCTGTCATAGTGCCCTCATCCGCTGTTCGGCGCCCACCTCCTGGTCGCTTTGCTCGACGCTCCATGCGCCCAGGATCGCGCCCAGCACGATCATCAGGCGCGACGTGCCAAAATTATATTCCACCACGCCATTGGCCAGCAAGCCCGCCAGCATCAGGAGCAGGACCAGCGCCGCGATCGCCGCGGACTCTGCTTGCGCCCGTGCGCGGCGCAGCCGCCGCACGGCCTCCACCAGCGCCCAACCCATCCAGACCAGGTAGGCGGCCAGGCCCGGCCAGCCGGTTTCCACCAGCACCTGCAGCACATTGTTATGCAGGTGATTGCGGTCGCGCTCGATGTTCGGTTCGATCTCGCGCATCCGCTCGTTGGTGAGCAGGCCGTAGCCAAGTCCGAACGGGTACTGGCGAATCAGCTCCGGCGCCACGTGCGTCCACATCGTCATCCGGCCGCCGGCCGCCGGATCGAAATCGCGCTCCACACTGCGCAGCCGGGCCCGCACCGGCGGCAGGCACAGCGCGGCGCCCGCCACGAGCGCGAGCAGCAGCATGTGCTTCCAAGTGAGCTTGGTCAGGATGAACACCACCAGCAGCAAGCCGGCGACGAGCCAGGAGCCGCGCTTGAGGTTGAGGATGAAGGCGGCGGTCTGCAGCGCCAGCAGCACCGCGGGCCCGCGCAGGGACCGCTGCTCCGCCCGACGGATCAGCAGCAGGCCCAGGGTGGCCACCAGGCCCAGCATCAGGATCTGCCCTTCGGGCATCGAGCCAACCATGGTCAGCGCACGCGGGAAATCCTGGATATGGCCCGGAGAGGCTTGGGCCTGGTGCCAGGCGCGCCAGGGATTCCGGAACAGGATTTCCACGGCCAGCGCTCCGCAGCCGAGGGCGAAGGCCCAGAGCAGACTGATCAGCCGCGGCGCGTCACGAATCAGCAACGCGGCCGCCGGCAGCGTGACGAACCAGAACAATTTGCCGATGCGGCTCCAGGGGACACGCTCGGCATGCATGCCGAGCGTGACCCACGCAATGGCGCAGAACAACAGGGCCGCGGCCAGCAGCGGCGGGACCGCGGGCCGGGTTTTGTCCGCGATAAGCCAGCACAGCAACGCCAGCGTACTGGCGGCCAGCAACGCCTGCCCCAGGGCAATGGAAAAGGTGACGGCCAGCAACGCCGCCAACAACAGCCCATAGGCCCACGCTTCGGCTCCGGATGTGCCCCCGGTCCATTTCATGAACGCGGAGGATAGCAACAAGCCGTTTTGAAGAGAAGCCCGCTCTCCGCCCGGCTCGCCGCCCGCCACGGAGGCCCAATCGGCATTGCGCCGAAAGCCAGCGCGTGCTATGACGCGGCGCGTGGAGAATAGCAGGGTCATACGCTCGGCGTTTCTGGTCGGCGCCTTCACGTCGCTTAGCCGTGTCCTGGGTTTTGCGCGCGATGTGCTGACGGCGACGCTGTTCGGCACGAGCGCGGCGATGTCGAACTTTGTCGTCGCGTTTACGATCCCGAACATGTTTCGCGCGCTCTTGGGCGAAGGCGCACTCTCCTCCGCCTTCGTCCCGCTGTTCACCACCTTCAAGCAACAGGCGGGCGAAGCAGCCGCTTGGAGCTTTGCGCGCCGGGTCATCACGCTGATCGGCCTGCTCCTCACGCTGATCGTTATGGCCGGCGTCGGGCTGACGTTCGCGCTGGAACATACGCCGGGGCTGATCGCGCACGGCCCGCAGGTCATGCCGCTGCTGCGCATCATGCTGCCCTATGTGCTGCTGATCTGCCTGACGGCGCTTTCGCAGGGGATCCTCAACAGCTACCTGCGTTTCGCGCTGCCCGCTTTCACCCCCTGCCTGCTGAACCTGACGTGGATCGCGTTCATGCTGCTGGTCTGCCCGCTGCTGGGCGCGACACCGGAACAGCGCATCTACGGCGTCGCCTTCGGTATCCTTGCCGCCGGTGTCGTCCAGCTCGGCGCGCAAATCCCGGCGATGCTGCGGCTTGGCTGGCGGCCCGGCCTGGCGTGGAATCCGCGCGATGCGCGCGTGCTGCGTTTTCTCAAGCTTATGGCGCCGGTTGCGCTCGGCCAGTCGGTCTCGCAGGTGAACACGGCCATCAACCGCTTTATGGCGCTCTGGGCCGCGCCGTGGGCGCCCTCGGCGTTGTGGTATGCCGAGCGCATGCTCTACCTGCCCCAGGGCATCCTCGCCACCGCGCTGAGCACCGTGCTGCTGCCGGTCCTCTCCGGCCATGCCGCCGCCGGCGCGCACGACCGCATCCGCGAGACGCTCAACCACTCGCTGCGCACGCTGCTGTTCATCATGGTGCCCGCCGCGGTGGGACTGTTCGTGCTCGCGCGCCCCATCATGGCAGCCTGCTTCGGCCAAGGCCTGTTCACCCGCGAATCCGTCGCCCACACCACACTTGTCCTACAGGTCTATGCGCCCGGACTGCTCGTCTTCGGCCTCGCCAAGGTTTTCGTGCCCGCCTTCTACGCGCTGCAGGACACGCGGACGCCGTTCCGCAACGGGCTCTGCAGCGTCGGCATCAACTTCGCGCTGAACCTGCTGTTCACGCTGACCCTCGCGCCGGAGCTGAAGGCCGCCAGCCTGGCCTTCGCCGCCGTGGTGGCCGAGGCGTTCAACGGCCTGACGCTCGGCTGGCAGCTCAGCCGCCGCCTCGGCTCGTTCGGCGGCCGCGCTATCTGGCAGAGCGCGCTGCGCGCGCTCGCCGCCGCCGCCGCGATGGGCGCGGTGGTCTGGTGTGCGCATGCCGCCCTGACGCGCGCGGTTACCGCTGCCGGTCTGCACGGCAAGCTGCTGCAAATCGGCGCGCTCGTGCCGACCCTCGCGCTCGGCGTCGGCGCGTACCTGCTCGCGGCGTGGTTGCTGCGCTGCCCGGAAATCGGGGACGTCCGCGCCGCGTTCGCCGCCCGCCGCCGGGGCGGCGCCACCGTCCCACCTCCTGAGGCGGGGTGACGGTATGGCCGGCCGATGGCCTGCGACCGGGGATGGACAGGCGGGGCGTGGTCCTGCTATGATTTCCGTTGAGCCGCGGTGCGGACCAGAACGATGAAGAAGAAGCTCCATGAGCTGGCCCATCCCTGGGTGCGGAAGCTGGCGACGTACGAGCCGGGCCGCCCCATCGAGGAAGTGGCCCGGGAACTCGGTTTTGCGGACGCCGAGGAGATCATCAAGCTGGCGTCGAACGAAAATGCCCTCGGCCCCTCGCCCCGGGCGGTGGCCGCCATGCGGCGGGCGCTGCCGCGCATGCATCTCTATCCGGACGGCAGCGCCTTCTTCCTGCGGCGCGCGCTGGCCCATAAACTCGCCGTGGGCTTGGACCAGATCATGGTGGGCCACGGCAGCAACGAGATCATCGCCCTCCTGGGCCAGGCATTTCTGCGGCCGGGCACTAACATCGTCATGGCCGACCGCGCGTTCGTGGTGTACCGCCTGGTGGCCGACGCCTTCCGGGCACGGACCATCGCCGTGCCGATGAGGAACTTCACGCACGACCTCGACGCCATGCTCCGGGCCATCACGCCGCGCACCAAACTGGTGTTCATCGCCAATCCGAACAATCCCACAGGCACCATGGTGGACGGCGCGGCGCTGGACCGTTTCATGCGGCGCGTGCCGGAACACGCGGCCGTGGTGCTGGACGAGGCGTATATCGAACTGCTGCCGCCGGACCGGCAGCCGGACACGATCCGCTATGTCCGCGAGGGCCGGCCCGTGTTCGTACTGCGGACCTTCTCGAAGACCTACGGCCTGGCCGGCCTGCGCGTCGGTTACGCGGTCGCGCCAGCGGAGGGCGTGGCCCTGCTGAACAAGGTCCGGCAGCCGTTCAACGTCAACGCCATGGCGCTGGCGGCGGCCGAGGCGGCGCTGGCCGACGAAGCCTATGTCGCGCGTACCCGCCGGCTGGTGGCCAACGGCCTGCGCACGCTGGAACAGGCGTGCGCGCGGCTGGACTTGGACTATGTGCCCTCCGTGGCGAATTTCATTCTGATCAAGACCGGCCGCGGCCGCGAGGTATGCCGGGCCCTGGAACGCGAGCAGGTCATTGTCCGGCCCATGGACGCCTATGGTTTGCCCGATTATATCCGCGTGACCGTCGGCCGGCCGGCGGAAAATGCCAAGTTCATTCGGGCGTTGGAGCAGGTGCGGCCGCGGCCCTCCGCCGGTAACCATCCGCCATTTAGCGAGACATCATGATCATCGTTCTGAAAAAGAAGGCGACGGAAAGACAGATCCAGCACATCGTGGCGGCCGTCCACGGCTGGAAGCTCAAGGTCAACATCAGCCGCGGCACGGAGCGGACCGTCATCGGGCTGATCGGCGACGAGCGCGTCATCCGCAGCAAGCCGCTGGACATGTTCCCCGGCGTCGAGTCGGTGCTGAGCGTGCTCAAGCCCTACAAGCTCGCCGCCGCGGAGGGCCATCCGGAGCGTACGCGGATCCAGCTGCCGCCGGTGCACCGGGGCGGCCGCCCGGTGGTCATCGGCGGACCGCAGGTCGTGGTCATGGCCGGCCCCTGCGCCATCGAAAGCCGGGCGCTGTTGTTCGATCTCGGGCGGCGGGTGCAGCAGGCCGGCGGCCGGATTCTGCGCGCCGGCGCGTTCAAACCGCGCACCTCGCCTTATTCGTTTCAAGGTCTGGGCGTCGAGGGCTTGCGCTACCTCGCCGAGGTGCGCGCGGAGCTGGGCCTGCATGTCATCACCGAGGTCATGGACACGCGCGACGTGGAACTGGTGGCGGGGGTCGCCGACGTGCTGCAGGTCGGCGCCCGGAACATGCAGAACTTCAACCTGCTCAAAGCGCTCGGGCGCCTCCGTAAACCGGTGATGATCAAGCGCGGCCTGGCCAACACCCTCGAGGAATTGCTGATGAGCGCCGAATACGTGTTGAGCGAAGGCAACCACGACGTGCTGCTGTGCGAACGCGGCATCCGGACCTTCGAGCCCCTGACCCGCAACACGCTGGACCTCAGCGCGGTGCCGGTGCTCCAACGCGAGAGCCATCTGCCCGTGATCGTGGACCCCAGCCACGGCACCGGGCACTGGGATCTCGTCGTGCCCATGGCGCGCGCCGCAGTGGCCGCCGGCGCCGACGGGATCATGGTGGAAATCCATCCCCACCCCGCGGAAGCCTTGTCCGACGGATCCCAGGCGCTGCTTCCGAAGAACTTTGTAAAGATGATGCAGGCTCTCAGGGCCGTGGCCCGGGCGCTGGGGCGGAACGTTTAACCTGGGATGTCCCCCGAAAATCATACATAGGATTAGGCGCATGGACAAGGTGGCCATACTGGGACTGGGGTTGATGGGCGGATCGCTGGGCCTGGCGCTCAAGGCACGCGGCGGGCCGCGGATCATCGCCGGCTATGCCCGCCGGCCGGAGACGCGCGCCGAAGCGCTGCGACGGCAGGCCGTGGACACGGCGCATGCCGATCCGGCGGAGGCGGTGCGCAACGCTGACCTGACGGTGCTGTGCGTGCCCGTGTTGTCCATGCCCGCCCTGGCCAAGGCCTGCGCGCCCGGGTTGCCGCCCGGCTGTCTCGTTACCGATGTGGGCAGTACAAAGGCTTTGCTGACGGCGGAAATACGGTTATCCTTGCAGGGTACTGGAGCGGTCTTCGTCGGCAGCCATCCCATCGCCGGTTCCGAGCAACAGGGACTGGAGGCAGGGCGGGATGATTTGTACGCGGGCGCCATGGTGGTGGTCACCGCGGACGGCCAGGAGCCGGCGGGCGCCGTCGAGCGCATCCGGGCGTTCTGGGCGCAACTGGACGCGCGGGTCCGCGTCATGCGGCCGGAGGAACATGACCGCCTGATGGCGCGCACCAGTCATCTGCCGCATGTGGCGGCGTCGCTGCTGGCAGCCACGGTGGGCCGCACCGGCGCGGCGGAGCAGATGGGTCTCTTCTGCGGGCCGGGCTTCCGCGACACCACGCGGGTGGCCGAAGGTTCGCCGGAGGTGTGGAGCGATATTTTGCAGAGCAACCGCGAGTTTGTAATGACGGAGTTGTCCGCGTTGAAGGACAAGCTGGATGAGGTGCTGGCGATCTTCGCGCAGGGCGATCGCGCGGCGTTGCGGCGTTTCCTGGACGACAGCCGCGCCAGCCGCCAAACCCTGCGGGCGACGATGAACCGGCCTCAGCAGCAGCGAGGTACACCATGACACAAGGCGGGCAATCTAAAATCGTCCACCCGGCGCCGGGTCTGCACGGGCACTTGCAGCAGCCGCCCGGTGATAAAAGCATTTCCCATCGCGTCGCCATGTTGGCTGCGCTGGCGGCGGGCGAGTCGGTTATCCATAATTTCCTGCCGGCGGAGGACTGCATGAACACGCTGCGCGCCATGGAGGCGCTCGGCGCGCGATCCTTTTTTTCCGAGGATGGCGCCCTGCACATCCACGGCACGAGCGGCCAGGTCCTCGAACCCGCCGGACCGCTGGACCTGGGCAACTCCGGCACCAGCATCCGGCTGCTGGCCGGGTTGCTGGCCGGCTATCCCATCACGCTGGAAATGACCGGCGATGAATCCCTGCGCAGCCGGCCCATGAGCCGCATCAAGGTGCCGCTGGAGGAAATGGGCGCCACCGTGGATCTGCTGGGGCCGGACCAGGGTGTGCCGGTCCGGATCAAGGGCGGACATCTGCACGGCATCACCTACGCCCTGCCCATGGCCTCGGCCCAGGTCAAGTCCTGCGTGCTGCTGGCGGCCCTCAACGCCCCCGGCACCACCGTGGTCATTGAACCGCGCCCGACGCGCGACCACACGGAACGCCTGCTGCAGACGCTGGGCCTGCCCCTGACGGTGGACGGGCTCCGGATCACCCTGCACGGGCCGGAAGCCAAGGCCGCACCGCTACCCGCCCGCGCCTGGACCATCCCCGGCGACTTCTCCTCCGCCGCCTACTGGCTCGTCGCCGCGGCGGCACGGCCGGGTGCCAGCGTGATCATCGACCGCGTGGGCCTCAACCCGCGCCGCACCGCGCTGCTGGACGTCTTACAACGCATGGGCGCCAAGGTCGCCATCACCCCGCAGTCGGAGGCCGGGGCGGAACCGGTCGGTACCATCGCCATGCAGGGCGGCCGGCTGCGGGCCACGACGGTTGGCGGCGACGAGATCCCCTGCCTGATTGACGAACTGCCGCTCGTCGCCGTCGCCGGAGCGCTGGCCGAGGGCGACACGATCATCCGCGACGCGGCCGAACTGCGCGTCAAGGAGACCGACCGCATCGTCGCGATGATCGCCAATCTGCGCCAGCTCGGCGTGGCGGCGGACGAGCGCGAGGACGGCATGGTCATTCATGGGCCGGCCCGGCTTAAAGTTGCCGGCAGCGTGCGCAGCTACGGCGATCACCGCATCGCCATGGCCATGGCGGTGCTGGCGCTGTTCGCGCCCGAGCCGGTTTGCATCAACAACGTCTCCTGCGTGGATACCTCGTATCCGGGTTTCTGGAACGATTTGAAGACCCTGGGCGGCCATGCCGAATAGCGCGTCCTCCGTCGTGGCGATTGACGGGCCGTCGGCCTCCGGCAAATCCACCGTCGCCCGGCGCGTCGCCGGGGAGCTTGGCTGGGTGTATGTGGATTCCGGCGCGCTGTACCGCGGCGTGACGTGGAAGGCCTTGCGCGAAGGCGTGGATACCAGCCGGCCGGAGGCCGTCGCCGCCCTCGTCCCGCGCCTGGTCTGGGAATTCTCCGAGGCGCAACGCGCCGTGCACTTCACCATGGACGGCGAAGATCCCGGTCTGCAGCTCCGGTCCGAACCCGTGCGCGAAGCGGTCAGCGACGTCGCCGCCGTGCCGGAGGTGCGCGCCTTCATCGTCGGCGAGCTGCGCCGGCTGACCGCCTTCGGCCCGCTGGTCATGGAAGGCCGCGACATCGGCTCGGTGGTGTTCCCTCTCACGCCGTTGAAATTCTATCTTGACGCCGATCCGCTGGAGCGCGCCCGCCGCCGGGCGCAGGAGTTGGCCCAGGCCGAAGGCCGCAGCGACGTCGGCCGCGTGCTCGATTCCCTCGCCCGGCGCGACGGGAAGGATTCCGCGCGCCCTACGGCGCCGCTCCAGATTCCGCTCGGCGCTCAGGTCATCAACACCACCGCCCTCAGCATCGCGCAGGTGGTCGCCCTGATCGTGGCCGCGGTGCGTCGCGCGGCCGTTCCACCATGAAGACCACCGCGCCGACATTCCCCGTCTATCGCCTAACCCGGGTCTTCTCCCGCCTGTTTTTCTCGGTTTGGAACCGGTTTGAGTCGCACGGCAGCGAGCATCTGCCGCCGACCGGCGGCTGCGTCATCGCCAGCAACCATGCCAGCTTCCTCGACCCGCCCGTCATCGGCGTCGGTCTGCCGGCCCGCATGGTCCGCTTCCTGGGACGCGACACCCTGTATCGGTCGCGCTTCATGCGCTGGTACCTGCCCGCCATTGGCGTCGTTCCCCTGGACCGCTCGCGCGGCGATATCGGCGCACTGCGCAAGGCCATCCAATTGCTCAAAGGCGGCGAGGTGCTGGGCCTGTTCCCCGAAGGCACCCGCACCACCGACGGCCAACTCCAGCCCCCCAAGGGCGGCATCGGCTTCCTGATCGCCAAGGCTGGCGTGCCCGTCGTCCCCGCCTACGTGGACGGGACGTTCCAGGCGTTCCCCCGCGACACCCGCCGGATCAAACCCGCGCAAATCAGGGTTTTCTACGGCCCGCCGATCCAGCCCGCCGAAGTCGCGGCCCTGGCCGAACAGGACGATGGTTATCTGAAAATCGGCCAGTTGGTCATGGACCGTATCGCCGCTCTCAAACCCAGCGCGGGCACGTCTTGAGAAAGTTGCAGCGGCGGCAGGTAGCTTCGTCCTCGGCCAGGTCAAACGCCTCTTCCGGCTGCGGCCGGTTGGCGGCGGGCTCATCGAGCAGGAAACTCATCTCGTCGGCGCTGTCCCGGATGTAATCCTTCATCGTCGCCAGCGAGGTGGCGTCGGCCGTGCGCTCTGTGATCAGGTCGGTGGCGAGCTGGAACTCGGTCGCCGTCACCTGCTCCGGCGGCACCTGCCATTGGTCCACGGCATAGAGCGTGTAGCACGTCAGTTGCACGTCGTGGTTGGCCGGCCCGGCCCGGCCGGTCTTCCAGTCGTAGAGTGCGACGCCCGCGCCGGCGCGGTGCGCGGCGTCGATCTGGACGTAGACCTTGAGGCCGTCGAGCGTGAAATGCGCCAGCTCCTCCAGGTCCAGCCACGCGTCCGGCGGCAGCGCCGCCAGCCGGCGGCCGAGGTCCGACGCCAGGAAGGTCCGCACGCACGCAGCCGCGTGGTCGGCGGTTTCCTTCCACTGTTCGTCGCCCAGTTCCAGCTCGTACTCGTGCTCCCACAGCCCGCACGCCTGGCGTGGCTGCTGCCGGTAGCGGCGGGCGAGCGATTCGCGGAAATCCCGGCGCAGCGCGTCGAGCAGCGCCGCCACGGCGACGTCCGGCGCGGGCGCGCCGCGCCCGGCCCGCACGTCGGCCAACGCGCCGCGCACGACGCGGTGGACGTGGCCGCCGGCCCACGCGGCGCGATGGCACAGGTTCTTCAGGATGTAAAGCTGCCGCGTCCGCAGAGGCGCCTGCGGATCCCAGCCGCCCCACGCGCCGTAATAGTGGAAATAATATTTCCGCAGGCAATCACGGAAGATTTCGTCCCGCGTCTTCGACCAGGAAAATTCGTTTGTCACCGCCATGCGGGCATGAAATCACGAAACGTCCGAAAGGACACGCCCTTTCTGCACTCCGGATTGCGCTTTGTTCCGCGCGGCTGGGCCCGCGGTGTCAGGCCGGCAAGTCCGGCAAGCCGAGGATGCGCAGGACGGCGGCGGTGTCGGCTAGATCAGGAAGCACCTGGTCGGCGCCGGCGGCGCGCAACGCGGCCGTGGTCGAGCGGCCCGTGGCGACGGCGAGGCAGCGCGCGCCGATCGCATGGGCGGCGGCCACGTCGCAGGGCGTATCGCCGATGAGCCACACAGCGGCAAAGTCCGCGCCGGGCGGCAGCGCGGCGCGCAGCCGGGCCAGCGCCTGCCGCGCGATGTCGGCGCGGTCGGCCTGCTCGTCGGCATAGCCCCCGTGGCGGAAGTGCTGCTGCAGGCCCGCGCGGCGCAGCTTGATCCGCGCGGTGGATTCGATGTTGCCGGTGACGACGCCGAGCGCGACGCGCTCGTCGGCGGCGAGCAGCGGCAGCAGCTCGGCCACGCCCGGATGCCGCGTCGCCGCCGCCCCCGGCGCGAGCCGCTCCAGTTCCACGCCCAGCGCCGCGAAGAATTGCCGCTGCTGCGCGGGCGTCAACTCCGCGCCATGCCGGGCGAAAATCTCGCGCAGCACGTTGAGGTCGGTGTTGCCGTGGAACTGGATGTAGGCGATATCGTCGCGCCAGCCGAATACCTTTTCCAGCGCGTGCACGAACGACTGCCGCCCCGCCCCGTGAAAATCCATCAGCGTGCCGTCAATGTCGAAAAGGACGGCTACGCGCCGGGAATAGGTAGGGGCACATGTATTCAAATTTAGCTTTCATATTTTTCATGATTGTAATGAAAAATATCAGTACGCGTTCTGGCGGGCGAAGAAGGTTTTGAGGATGATCTTGAAATCCAGGGCCAGCGACCAGTTCTCGAGGTAGTACAGGTCGTACTGGATGCGGTCGCGGATGTCGGTGTTGCCGCGCAGGCCGTTGACCTGCGCCCAGCCGGTGATGCCGGGCTTGGAGACGTGCCGCCACATGTAGCGGCTGATGTCCTCCTTGAACTGCTCGACGAAATGCGGGCGCTCCGGCCGCGGGCCCACCAGGCTCATGTCGCCCCGGAGCACGTTCCAGAACTGCGGCAGTTCGTCGAGGCTGTGCCGCCGCAGGAACGCCCCGACCCGCGTGCGGCGGGGATCGTCCGGTTGCGCCCAGACCGGCCCGGTCTCGGCTTCGGCATCGACGGCCATCGTGCGCAGTTTGTAGATCGTGAAGCAACGCCCGCCCTCACCGCAGCGCTCCTGGCGGAAGAATACCGGCCCGGGCGATTCGCGCTTGATCAGCATCGCCGCCATGCCGATGACCGGCGCGGCGACCAGCAGTCCCCAGAGCGCAGCGACAATGTCCTCCGTGCGCTTGAAGACGCGATTCCAGAAATAGTCCAGCGGCCACTTGCTGATGCCCAGCAGGGGGATGTCGCCCACCATGGTCATGCGCACCTTCTGCGTCAGCAGCCCGAACAGGTCCGGCACCATCTGGAAGGACACCAGGTTGCGCTCGCACAGGAGCATGATCTCGGCCAGCCGCTGGTTGGGCAGGGTGATGTCGGCCATGATCACCTGGTCAACCTCGCCGCGCTCGATGAAACCGGGCAGGTCGTCCACGCTGCCGCGCACGAGCTCGGCCGGAATCTCCGTCACCGGCGGCGCCGCGCTGCAGCGCAGAAAGGCCACGACGCGCGAACGCAGGGTCGGCTCGTTCTTCAGCGCCTGCTTGATGTGCGCCGCAATGGCATCGGTGCCGAGCACCACGACCCGGTTGACCTCCTCGCGATGCCGCGCCAGGTTCCACTCGATGCGGAAAAGAATCCAGCGCTCCAGCAACACCAGCCCGGCGACCGTGAGGAATGAAATGGCGGCGACCACGCGCGAGTACGGCGGCTCGGTGCGGATGGCAAACGCCAGCGCCGTCGCCAGCAACAGGCCCCAGCCCGTGGCGCGGATCAGCCGGGGGATCCGGTCGCTGAACGAGCCCGTCTGCGGCCGGGTGTACAGGCCCAGCGAACGGAAGATCAACAGGAACAGCACCGTGCCGACGCCTGCGCCGTACAGGTAGAGCGACAGCGGCGGGATCCGCTCGTGGCGCAGCGGAATCCAGCCCGCGAAGAAGCGCAGCCAAACGGCCAGCAGAAAACCACAACCCACCGCCACCGCATCCGCCACCACCGCCGCCGTGCTGCACATCACGTCAAACGTGTCCCGTGTGCGCATGGGGGACATCCTAAACCAAACCCGCCCGCTGAACAAGCACGGGGCGAGCCCGCCGTTTCAGGCGATAGCGCGGCAGGAGTAACCGGGAGGGAACGACGAAACACGCGAATGGCGCGCAAGAGGAAGCATGGATGGACTGGCGAAGACGGAATAAATGAATGGCGTTTCCCCAGGTTATCCTGTCTATCCTGTGCATCCATGTTCCGTTCATTTTAGTTTTCGTCTTACAAATTGCGTCCTTGGCGTCCCGACCTCCGGAGTTGGATCGTTCCCCTCCGTCTGATTGTGGAAATCAAGGCGGCCCGGTAGATCTGTGTTTAAGGCCCCATTGTTTCCACTTTTCGCGTATTTCGCGTGTTTCGTAGTTGAAAATCGCTGCGCAAAAGGACTCGAAATCGGCCGGGGTTTGGGGTTGAATAGCCGCCCGTGCAGGAAGGATGACGACATGGATCTGCAACAGCTTTTTGCCCAGCGCATCGGCGGCGTGCGTTTCGGGCTGACGAATGACGTTTACAAATTCGAGAAAATCAAGCGCGCCAAGGCCGCCGCCCGCCAGGCGCGGCCGCAGGTGGAACTGCTGGATTTCGGCGTCGGCGAACCGGACCAGATGGCGCCGGCGCCGATCCGCGCGGCGCTGAAAAAGGCTGTGGACGACCCCGCCAACCGCGGCTACGCCGACAACGGCATCGCCGCATTCAAAGCCGCGGCCGCGCGCTACATGGAAAATTTCTTCGGCGTGCGCGGGCTGGATCCGGACACGGAGATCAACCACAGCATCGGCTCCAAATCCGCGCTGGCCCTGCTGCCGCTGTGCTTCGTCAACCCCGGCGACACGGTCCTGATGACCGTGCCGGGCTATCCCGTGCTCGGCACGCAGGCCCGCTACCTGGGCGGCGAGGTGGTCAAGGTCCCCCTCCGGGCGGAACAGGGTTTCCTCCCCGACCTCGAGCGGATCGAGGCCGCGGCCGCCGACCGCGCCAAGCTTTTCTACGTCAATTACCCCAACAATCCCACCGGCGCGGCGGCGACGCCGGAGTTCTTCGACCAGCTCATTGCCTTCGCCCACCGGCACAACGTGCTGATCGTGCAGGACGCTGCCTACGCGACGCTGATCTACGGCCGCGAGCGGCTGTCCATCCTCGGGCGCCCCGGCGGCCGGGATTGCGCCCTCGAATTGCACTCGATGAGCAAGAGCTACAACATGACCGGCTGGCGGCTTGGCTTCGTCGCCGGCCACGCCCAGGCCGTCAAGGCCTTCGCCGAGGTGAAGGATAACGTGGACTCCGGCCAGTTCAAGGCGATCCAACTGGCGGCCTGCGCCGGCATTGCGAACGTTCAACTCGCGGAAGCCATCTGCGAACACTACCGCGCACGCCTGGACAAGCTTGTGGCCGTGCTGCAGCGCACCGGTTTCGCCGCGCGGATGCCCGGCGGCACCTTTTACCTCTATGTGACCGCGCCTCGGGGCGCCGGAGCGCACGCCTTCGCCACGGCCGAGGACGCGTCGCAATACCTGATCCGCGCGCATTCGATTTCCACCGTGCCGTGGGACGACGTCGGCGCGTTTCTGCGCTTCTCCGCCACGTTCGAGTCGCAGGGCGCGGCCGACGACGACCGCGTGCTGGCGGAACTGGGCCGCCGGCTGCAGGCGGCCAAATTGAAATTCTAGGTCGCGGGTTCTTCATGGCTGACGCTTCCGATGCGGGTTTCGACTTCGATGCGGTCATTGACCGCCGGTCAACGGGCAGCGACAAGTGGGACAAGTACCAGGGGCGGGACATCATCCCCCTCTGGGTGGCGGATATGGATTTCCGCTCCCCGCCGGCTGTGCTCGCCGCGCTGCATCAACGGATTGACCATGGCATCTTCGGCTATACGCATGCGTCGCGGGAGCTGGCCGACGCGGTCCGCGCCCATCTGGCCCGGGATTTCGACTGGCCGGTGGAGGCGGATTGGATCGTCTGGCTGCCCGGCCTGGTTTGCGGCCTGAACGTTCTCTGCCGGGCCATCGGCGGCCCGGGCGACGAGGTGTTGACGCTCACCCCGGCCTATCCGCCCTTCCTGTCGGCGCCCGGTCTTTCCGGCCGTGCGCTGGTCTCTGTTCCGCTGATTCTCCAGGGCGGGCGCTGGGCGGCCGATCTGGCGGCGGTGGAGCGGGCCATCACACCGCGCACCAGATTGCTGCTCCTGTGCAACCCCCACAACCCAGCCGGACGGGTCTGGTCGCGGCCCGAACTGGAGCAGTTCGCCACCGTGGCCGCCCGTCACAACCTGGTCATTGGCTCCGACGAAATCCATGCCGGCCTGGTCCTGGATGCGGATAAGCGCCACCTCCCGATCGCCACGCTGTCGGCGGAGATCGCCCGCCACACCATCACCCTGCTCGCGCCCAGCAAGACCTACAACCTCCCCGGCCTGGGCTGCGCCCTGGCAGTCATTCCCGATCCAACGCTGCGCCGCGCCTTTATCGCTGCGATGGGCATGATCGTGCCGCTCGTCAACGCCCTGGGCTACACGGCCGCCCTGGCGGCGTACCGCGACGGCGAAGCCTGGCGCCAGGCGCTGCTTCATTACCTCCGCGCTAATCGGGACCTCGTGACGGCGGCGGTGGGCCGAATGCCGGGGCTCGCCATGACCCACGTGGAAGCTACCTACCTGGCCTGGATTGACGCGCGGCCCGCCGGCCTCGAGCAGCCGGCCCGCTTTTTCGAGCACGCCGGCGTGGGCCTGTCCGACGGCGCCGACTTCGACGGGCGCGGCTTCGTGCGGCTGAATTTTGGCTGCCCCCGGACGCTCCTGAACGCGGCGCTGCAGCGGATGCACACGGCCCTGGCCGCGCGCTGCAGGGAATTATCGTTGCCATGACAAGGCCGGCGTACTGGACCAAGCTGGCGGTGGCGGCAGCGCTGGGCGTGGCGCTGGTGGGGATGGCCGGCTGCGCAACGCTGGCTCGGCAGGGCCGGAGAGCTTGGCGCATCGTCATCGCGACCAACGCCGCGCCGGCCGAGCGCTATGCGGCGGAGGAATTGCAACGCTACCTCGAACGCATCAGCGGTGCGCGGCTGGCGGTTGTCACCGAGGCCGAGCCGGCGGCGGCGCACGAGATCGTGGTCGGGCGGAATTCGCGCTTGAACGGCGTTGCGCCCACAATTGATTTTGCCAGACTCGGCAGCGACGGCTTCGTGCTGCGCTCCGGCGCGGGCCGCATCGTCATCGCCGGCGGCGGGCCGCGCGGGACGCTCTATGGCGTCTATGCGCTGCTCGAGGACCACTTCGGCGTCCGCTGGTTCGCGCCGGACTGCGAGGTCGTCCCGCGGCGCGCGCGCCTCGCGGTGCCGGACCTGGACGTGACGCAGATCCCGCCGCTGGCCTACCGCGAGGTCTTCTGGAGCGCGCTGCTGCACAACGCCGACTTTGCGGCGCGGCTGCGGCTCAACGGCGCGAACTACGGCCTGATGGAGCGGCACGGCGGCCGCGCGGCGATCTACTTCCCGTTCGTCCACAGCCTCGACGCGCTGGTCCCGCCGGAGCTGTTCAAGGAGCACCCGGACTACTTCCCGGAGATCAAGGGCGTGCGCCAGGGCGGCTACGTCCAGCGCTGTCTCTCCAACCCCGACGTGGTTAAGCTGGCGACCGCGCGCGTCCGGCAATGGATCAAGGAACATCCCGAGGCGAACATTATCAGCGTCTCGCAGAACGACGCCTTCAACTACTGCCAGTGCGCCACGTGCCGGGCGCTCGACGAGGCCGAGGGCAGCCCGGCGGCTTCGCTGATCAAGTTCGTCAACGACATCGCGGAGGCGATCGCTGCCGAGGCACCGCACGTCCGCCTCGATACGCTCGCCTACCAGTACACGCGCCGGCCGCCCAAGACGCTCCGCCCGCACCCGAACGTCATCATCCGGCTCTGCTCGATCGAGTGCTGCTTCGCGCACCCGCTGGAGGGCTGCCCCTCGCCAGAGAACAAGACGTTCGTCGCCGACCTCGCCGCGTGGCAGCCGGTCGCGCCGCGGCTCTACGTGTGGGACTACACGACCGACTTCGCAAACTACCAGCAGCCGTTCCCGAACTTCGCGGCGCTGCAGGCGAATGTCCGCTGCTTTGTGACGCACGGCGTGCAGGGCCTGTTCGAGCAGGGCAACTATTCCGCCGGCGGCGCCGGCGAGCTGGAGCCGTTGCGCGCGTGGCTACTGGCCAAGCTGCTGTGGAACCCCGACGCCGACGTGCCGCGGCTCACCGCCGAATTCCTCGCCGGCTACTACGGCCCCGCCGCCGGGGCGCTCGGCCGCTACGTGGACCTGCTGCAGCAGCAGGTGGCCGCCGCCAACGTCCACGCCCACATCTATGACGGCCCCCAGGCTGCCTACCTCAACAAGGACTTTCTCGCCGCTGCCAACACGCTGCTCGACGAAGCCGAACGGCAGGCCGCCGGCGACCCAACCATCCTGCGGCGCGTCCAGACCGCGCGCCTGCCGGTGTGGTACGTCCAGCTTGCCGCGCCGCACGTCACCGGCGCCGCGCGCGCCGAACTGCTGCAGAAGTTCCTGGATGTCGCCCGCCGCGCCGGCGTCTCGGACATCAGCGAAGGCGGTCTGCTCGCCGCCTGGGCCCAGCGGATGGGCGGAAAATAAGCGGGCAGCGTGAACCGCCAAGCTGAAAGTCCTGCCCTTGGCAGGAATGCCAAGCCCGGAAAGAATTTCACCACAGAGGACGCAGAGGCAGGTGGAGGACACAGAGATTGAAGAACAGAGTGGCAGCAGATGAACCGCCAAGCCGCCAAGGTCGCCAAGACCGGAGAAGATTTAGCCACAGAGAACACAGAGTAGCACAGCGAGCGCCGCTTGCTGCTCCAGCCTTGACCCCACCGCGGCCCAAGCCTGCGCTCCCTCCCAATATAAGCGGAACCTTGTTTAAAGATGCGGGCCGGAAGGGCGAAAAGAAATGAAAGCTGATAGAGGAGCACCCGAAATGTCGCATAGACACAAATGGACGTTTCTAATTCTTGGGTCAATATTGGCGCTGCTTCTTGTCGCTGCTGGGATCATGGTCACTGTGCTGATGGACGGATGGAAACGAACCGGTGGAATATTCCCGATTTATTGGGGATGGGTCATCTTCCGTTATTGTCGGGGGAAGTATGGGTGACGCATCAATCCTAAGATCACCAACTAAGTATGAATTCTTCGTCTGTAACCTTTGTCCCCTTTCCGCACTACTATTCTTTCGGATTGTTGCCTGTCGGCGCCCTCGGAGAGCGCGGCCTACCTTCTGTGAAATCCGTGTTGTTCCGTGGCTAACTCTTCTTGGCGTTCTCCGCGTCTTGGCGGTAAAAATCTACAGATGTCCTTCTTGCTCTGTGATCCTCTGCGTTGGTTCCAGGCTTTTGAAAAGCCGGGCTTGCGTTTTCCTGGGGTTTGGAAAAAGCTGTGGGTGTGTTTTGATATGCAAGGAATAGGCGATGCGCGGGATGAAGCTGGCGGTGGCGGGGATCTTGATGGCGGCGGCAGCGCGGGCGGTGGCGCTGGAGGCGGACGTGGTCATCTACGGCGGGACCAGCGCGGGGGTGATGGCGGCGGTGCAGGCCAAGAAGATGGGCCGGTCGGTCGTCATCGTCGGCCCGGACAAGCATCTCGGCGGGCTCTCCAGCGGCGGGCTGGGCTTCACGGATACCGGCGACAAGGCGGTGATCGGCGGGCTGGCGCGCGAGTTCTATCACCGGGTCTGGCTGCATTACGATCAGCCGGGCGCCTGGACCTGGCAGCAGCGCGCGGAATACGGCAACAAGGGCCAGGGCACCCCGGCCATGGATGGCGCGGAGCGGACGATGTGGATCTTCGAGCCGCACGTGGCGGAGCAGATCTTCGAGGACTTCATCAAGGAACATCAAATCCCGGTCTTCCGCGATGAATGGCTCGACCGGGCCAAGGGCGTACAGAAGGACGGCGCGCGCATCACGGCGATCACCATGCTTTCCGGCAAGACGTTCGCCGGGAAGATGTTCATTGATGCCACCTATGAAGGCGACCTGATGGCCGCGGCCGGCGTCGAGTTCACCGTCGGGCGCGAGGCGCGGAGCACCTACCACGAGGAGTGGAACGGCGTGCAGGTGGGCGTGCTGCATCACAGCCATCACTTCGGCGCGTTGAAGGAGAAGATCAGTCCCTACGTGGTGCCCGGCGATCCCCAGAGCGGCATGCTGCCGCGCATCAGCACGCAGCCGCCCGGTGAATACGGCGCGGGCGACAGCAAGGTGCAGGCCTATTGCTTCCGCCTGTGCCTGACCGACCGGCCGGAGAACCGCCTGCCGTTCCCCAAGCCGGAGGGCTACGACCCCAAGCAGTACGAGCTGCTGCTGCGCATCTTCGCCGCCGGCTGGCGCGGAACGTTCGCGAAGTTCGACCCCATCCCCAACCGCAAGACCGACACGAACAACCACGGGCCCATGAGCACCGACAATATCGGCATGAATTACGACTATCCCAACGGCGACTACGCCACCCGCGCGCGGATCAGCCGGGAGCACCAGACCTATCAGCAGGGCTGGCTCTACTTCATCGCCAACGACCCGCGCGTACCGGCCGCAGTGCAGGCGGAGATGCGCCGCTGGGGGCTGCCGAAGGACGAGTTCAAGGACAACGGCGGGTGGCCGCACCAACTCTACATCCGCGAGGCGCGCCGGATGGTCGGCCGCTATGTGATGACCGAGAACGAACTGCTCAAGCGGCGGCCGACGCCGGAGTCCGTCGGCCTGGGCAGCTACGGCATGGACTCGCACAACGTCCAGCGCTACATCACGCCCGAGGGCTGGGTGCAGAACGAGGGTGATATCGGCGTCTCGACCAAGGGCCCCTATGCGATCGTCTATGGCGCGCTCGTGCCGAAGGCGGGGCAGGCCGACAACCTGCTCGTGCCGGTCTGCGTCTCCAGCTCGCATATCGCCTACGGCTCGATCCGCATGGAGCCGGTGTTCATGATCCTCGGCCAGTCCGCGGCGACCGCCGCGTGCCTCGCGCTCGAAAGCGGTACGAGCGTGCAGGATGTCGGCTATGCCAAGCTCCGCGCGCGCCTGCTCGCCGACAAACAGATCCTGGAAGCAAAGCCGTCCACGCCACCGACCAAGAATAAGGAAGTCGCGCAGCCCTGAAAGCAGCCTGCGCTTGCTGGCATCGCGCAGCAGTTAACGCAAAGCCGTAGGTCCTTCCCTTGGAAGGAAAAGCCCTCCGGTAGGAGGGACGCAGAGTAAGCGGAGCAGCAGCCACGGATCAACACGGATTTTCACGGACATGCTGAAGCTGGCCCATCGGCAGGAGGAACGGAGCGTCACTGAAAAGAACCACGCCGAGCGCTGGCCGCGGCTCCGAACTTGACCCCGACGCGACCCGGGCCTACGCTCCCGCCAGGATTGGTGCGAGATCCGTAATGAATCCGCTGCAATGGATAAAACATCTCTGGCGGCTGCTATGCCGGTTGATCGGCATCGTCTTGGTGCTGGGCGGGTTGCTGGCCGCTTACGGCTGGTTCTATAAACTCGGCCCGGCTCGTCACATCTGCGATCCACACTGGTATAACACACATTCCCTGCCGGTGTTCTGGGCCGAAACACAGAAGAGCTTGAGACGGGGCCTGTGGTTTCATGACGATGCATTTGCGATTGGAACTTATGGCGACAAGGTGTGGATGGCATGGATTGTAAAACGCGTGAAGCCTGGCGATACGCTGCACGGATGTCTTGACGCACACCCGCAACACGGCGACATCGCTCTAACGCACATCTCAAATCAGGATGCCGGTCCCAAGGCTGACGACTGGATGGCCTGGTGGCAGAAAAACAAGACCAAGACGCAGGTGGAGTGGATTCAAGACGGTTTCAAGCTGCGCGGCTTCGCCATTGATGCGCCGCCCAAGCCGGAACAGGTGCCCGTGCTGCTTGGCATATTGGGGGACACGGATACCAACACGACAACAAAGATCCCGGCCTACATGAAATACAACGCCTTCCGCTTTCTGCGCGATGGCGGTTTCGAGCCGGTGGATTATGCGCTGTCGAACAGCACAGCTTCGATCGAGATCCAACGCGGCCTGCTGCAATACGACAAGCGGCTGCGCGAACATCCGGCGGCGTTGGAGCTTGGCCTCCTTTCGTTCGGCCAACAGACCAAAAAAGGAACCAACCTGCCCATACCGTATATGTTGACCTTCAAATTCCAAGCCATCGCCTACGCGCTGATCTTTGTGCCGTTGCTGCTGGGGGGTGGCCTTCTCATCCAATCGTTTCGCCGGAAGAAGAATTTAACAACACCCCCGCCGTGAACTCCGGCGCGCCTCCGTGATCCTGCCAGGTGCAGGCCTTTCCGCATGGCCTTTGCGTTTACTTCTTCGGCCTCTGCTCGGCGCCTTCCGTCTTAGCTTTGCTTTGGTTGCGACATCGCCGCGCTCCTGCTCATTCCTGTTCCAGAAATTCGGCGTGCAATTTTGTCCCAAGCTTGAAAAGATACCGCCGCGTTTTTTCAAGCTTGGGAAGGCACGCAAAAAGAAGGGGCCGACATGAAAGTTTTGGCGTTCAACGGCAGTCCGCGCAAGGACGGGAATACCGCCCGGTTGATCCAGCAGGTGTTCGGCGCGCTGCAGCAGGAAGGGATCGCCACCGAGATGGTGCAGGTGGGCGGGTTGCTCCTGCATGGGTGCAAGGCGTGCTATCAATGCCGCAAGCTGCAGAACGGCCGCTGCTCGCAGGACGACGATCCGGTGAACGGCTGGATCGAGCAGATGCGGCAGGCCGACGGCCTGATCCTCGCCTCGCCGACCTATTTTGCCGACCTCACCCCGGAGCTTAAGGCGCTGATCGACCGCGCCGGCTTCGTGGGGCGGGCGGGCGACAACTTTTTCCGGCGCAAGGTCGGCGCCGCGGTGGTTGCCGTCCGGCGGGCCGGCGGCATCCATGTCTTCGACAGCATCAATCACTTCTTCCTGATCAACGAGATGCTGATCCCCGGTGCCAGCTATTGGAACATCGGCTATGGCCGCGACCGGGGCGAGGTCGAGAAGGACGAGGAAGCCCTGCGCACCATGACCACCCTGGGCGCGAACATGGCCTGGCTGCTCAAGCGAACGCGGTGAAAATATCCACGGTGAAACAAAGCAGAAAGAAACGGACGATGCAGACTACGATCAAGATGCTGGTGGGCGTCCTCGCGCTGGCGGCGAGCCTGGCCCTGGCACAGGAGTTGGCCGATGTGGCGCTGCCGGCGCCGCAGATGGCCGGCGGTCCGCCGCTGCGGCAGGTGCTGAAGGAGCGCAAATCCACGCGCGAGTTCTCCCCGCAGGCGCTCGCGCCACAGATGCTCTCCGATCTGCTGTGGGCGGCAAACGGCGTCAATCGCCCCGCCACTGGCCACCGCACCGCACCCTCGGCTAAGAACTGGCAGGAGATCGAAATCTACGTTGTCACCGCGGAGGGCATCTGGCTCCACGACGTCAAGGCCCACGGCCTCAAGGCCGTCGCGAAGGGCGATTTCCGCAAGTTGACCGGCCAGCAGGACTTCGTCGCCGCCGCGCCGCTGAACCTCGTCTATGTGGCCGACACGACGAAGATGAAAAATTCCACGCCGGAGGAACAGGCGTTCTATGCCGCGACCGACACGGGCTTCGTCAGCCAGAACGTTTATCTCTTTTGTGCCGCGGAGGGCCTCGCCACGGTGGTGCGCATGCCGTCCGACAAACCCGCCCTGGCTGCGGCCCTGAAGCTGCCCGCCACCGCCAGAATCATCCTCGCCCAGACCGTCGGCTGGCCGAAGAAGTGAAGTACTTGATTGGCTGTTCCATCACTTCGGCTCGTAGACGCGCACATAGTCCACGATGAACTGCTGCGGCAAGGCCGCGTCGTCAATTTTCTGGCCGCGCCCTTCCAGCGCGAGGTTCAGCAGGATGTAGTGCGGCTGGCGGAAGGCGTTGTCGCTCTGGTCGCCGAGTTTGGCGAGCGGGACCGTGTGATATCTTTTGCCGTCGCAGAAGAAGTCCATGCGCGCGGCGCTCCACTCGAGCGCATACACGTGAAATCCGGCGAGCGACTCCGGCACCTCCAGCTTCCCGTGATCCTGCTGGTGCTGGCCGTCCTTGCGCCAGTGCACGGTCGCGGTCATCTCGTGCGGCCGGCGCGTCCAATATTCCATGATGTAGTCGAACTCGTCGGCCCACACCAGTTTCCATTGGGCCGGATCGGCCGCTCCCGCCAGTGCCGCGGCCTGCGCGCCGCCCAGGACCGCCAGCGCCGCCGCCCCGATCACGATGTGCAGTAATGTTTTCATCATTCTAAGGCCTGCGCGCGCTCGAGCATGTGCGTGGTTTTCGATCGCACGGAGACCGAAGGATCATTGGTGCCCCGCTGGATGATGGCGGCGAAGGCTGCGTTGGTGCAGCATTCGGAGCGCCACAAGGCTCCCTGGATGACATCGCACCTGGTCGGCGCGTTCGTCTCGCCCGGGAAGCGGTCCAGCAGCTTAAGGATCAAGGACACGGCGGCCTGTTTTTTTTCACCCACCAGCGCGTAGGTTGTCGGGCAACAGGGATTCGCGAAGAAGGCTGTTTCGGCGTTGGACGGCGGCACCTTGACCGTCCTGGTGTGCACACAGCCGCAGATGAGCATGACGGCTAAAAGAACACCATGTCGTTTCATAGACCGCCTCCTCGCCGAACGCTTATTTTCGCGCCATCTGTGGCCATTGTCCCCCCGGCGGCTTTGAAATCAAGAGAATTTGGCCGCACGGATTGCGATCTTGCGGGGGAGGCGGGTCACTGGTACGTTTCCAGCGCAAGCAGCAGTCATCAGGCGACCCAGCGGACGGTCGCCAGCAGCTTCCAGAATCCGACACGATATGCCGACAACAGCACCAGATCCTGCACCGTCGAAAACGACGACTGGCCCGCACCTCGCGTGGTGGCCGGTGGCCGGCGTGGCGCTGGCCTTGAGCTTGGCAGGCGTCGGCGTCATCCTATTCATCGCGCACAGCAGCCGTGAGCCGGTCACCCCCTTGCAGAAGCGTCAACCCGGCATGGACCGCCCGGCGGCGGGCGCAACGGCCGCCGAACAGAATCCCTTCACGCTGGGCAAACTGGTGCCCGGCCCCGGCGCGCCGGCGACGCTGGCGGGCGCCTGGCCGCGGTTCCGCGGCGAGAACGGCGACAATATCGCCACGGATCGGGTGGTCCGCGCCTGGAGCCCGGCCGGCCCGGCCAAACTGTGGTCCGTGGACCTCGGCGAAGGGTATGCCGGCGCGGCCGTGCGCCAAGGCTGCGTGTACGTCTTCGACTACGATCAGACCAGCAAGGCCGACGCACTGCGGTGCCTGTCGCTGGCCGACGGCCGGGAAATCTGGCGGTTCAGTTACCCGGTCAAGATCAAGCGCAACCATGGCATGAGCCGCACCGTGCCGACGGTGACGGAGAGGCACGTCGTCGCCTTCGGCCCGAAATGCCACGTGGTCTGCCTCGACGCCGCGACGGGTCGGCTGTGCTGGGGGCTGGATTTGATCAAGGACTACAACGCCGAGGTGCCGCCGTGGTACGCCGGCCAATGCCCGCTGGTGGACGGCGACCGCGTGATTCTGGGCACCGGCGGCGACGCGCTGCTGATCGCCGTGGACCTGGCCACCGGCCAAGTGCTGTGGAAGACGCCAAACCCGCGCGACTGGAAGATGACACACTCCTCCGTGGTGCCGATGGAGTTCGCCGGCCAGCGCATGTACGTCTATTGCGGCAGCGGCGGCGTGGCAGGCGTGGCGGCGGACGATGGGCGCCTGCTCTGGGAGACGGACGCCTGGGTCATTTCGATCGCGGCGATTCCATCCCCGGTGCCGGTGGGTCAGGGCCGGATTTTCCTGGCCGGCGGCTACAACGCCGGGAGCCTGATGCTGCAGCTCACCCAGGCGGATAATAAAATCACCGTCGCGCCGTTGTTTCGACTGAAGCCGGTGGAGTTCGGCGCCGCGCAGCAGACGCCGATCTTGTGTCAGGAGTACCTGTATGGCGTGCGGCCGGACGGTCAACTGGCCTGCCTCGACTTGCACGGCAAAGTGCTCTGGGCCAGCGGCAGCGCCAGCCGGTTTGGTCTCGGGCCGTTCTTGATGGCCCAGGGGTTGATGTTTATCATGAACGACGACGGCCATCTGACTCTTGCGGAGGTCAGCCCATCGGGGTACCGTTCCCTGGCGCGCGCCAAGGTGTTGAACGGCCACGATTCGTGGGCGCCGCTGGCCCTGGCCGGCGGACGGCTGTTGGCGCGGGACCTGACGCATATGGTTTGTCTGGATGTCACCGGCAGTGCCCCATGAATGAAGCGCCAAAAATACCGCGCCGCAAAGTCATGCAGGCGGGCCTTGCCGGCCTCGGCCTGCTCGCCGGCGGCGGCGTGAGCAGCCTGCTGGCCGGCGGCTGCAAGCCCAAAGCCCCCCGCGGCGAGCCGGGCAAGCCGCCGCTGGATTCCCGCTTCACGTACGACATCAGCGCTTTTGAACGCACCGATCCGGCCCAACTGCTCTACCGGGAAGCGGAGCCCTTCCCCACCGGCTTCGAAGCGCCGCACTGCCTCGCGGTGGATGCGCACGACCTGCTGTACGTGGGCGGCGACCAGGCGGTGAAGGTGTTCGGAACCAACGGACGACCGCTCAGCACCCGCTACGAGTTGCCGGGCAGGCCCTGGGCCCTGGCGCCCGCGGAGCGGGGGTTGCTCTGGGTAGCGCTGCAGGATCACGTCGAGGCCTATCGCGCCACGGGCGAGGTCGCCGTGCGGGGCGCTGCGCTGGGACCGAAAGCCTGTCTCACCGGCCTCGCCGTGGCCGGCGCTACGCTGTATGTGGCCGACGCCGGCAACCGGGAGATCGTCCGCTGCGACCTCCAGGGGCGGGTGCTGGGACGCTTCGGCCGGCTGAAGAGCGGCGACGGCAACCCCGGCTTCCTCATCCCCAGCCCCTACTTCCACGTGGTGGCCGGCGCCGACGGCCTGCTGTGGGTGAACAATCCCGGCCGGCATCGCCTCGAGGCCTACACGCTGGATGGTAAATTCGAGCTGGGCTGGGGCCAGCCCTCGATGGCGGTCGAGGGCTTCTGCGGCTGTTGCAACCCGGTGTATTTCGCGCGGCTGCCGGACGGCCGGTTCGTGACCAGCGAGAAAGGCTTGAACCGGATCAAGGTATACAACGCGCAGGGGCAGTTCGCGGGCGTCGTAGCCGGCCCTGAGCACCTGGTGAAGGATCGCGAACTCGCCCGCAAAGCGTGCGCCAATTGCCAGATCGGTTTCGGCTTCGATGTCGCGTGCGACTCGCAGGGCCGCGTGCTGGCGCTGGATCCGGCTACGCGGCTGGTGCGTGTCTTCGTGCCCAAGGCGGCGGCGCCGCCGTCGTAGGCGGCGGAAGACGCCAGCGATCCAGCGAATGACAAATATGGCCAAGGCTATGACCAGGAACGAGCAACCATCCCGGCGTGACGTACTCCGCGCAGCGGTCCGCCTGGCGCTGCTGGGCGGCTTCGGCGGGCTCGGCCTGGCCCTGGCGCGCCGCGGACCGGCCTGCCGCCGCACGGACGGCTGCCGCGGGTGCGCCCAATATGCGCATTGCGCCCTGCCGCAGAAGGAGGCCCGGCCGTGAAACGGCGCGACTTTCTCGGCGGCGTGCTCCGCGGGACGGGCCTGCTGGGGCTGGGCACATTGCTCGCCGGGCTGACGCGCCGCCGCGTCCGGGCGGAGGGCACCGTCTGGCAGATTGACCCGTGGAAATGCACCGCCTGCGGCCGGTGCGCCACCGAGTGCGTGCTCGAGCAATCGGCCACCAAGTGCGTACACGCCTTCGAACTCTGCGGCTACTGCCAGCTCTGCACGGGCTATTTCGAGCCGCAGCCCAATCGGCTGAACACTGCCGCCGAGAACCAGCTCTGCCCGACCGGCGCCATCAACCGCGCGTTCATCGAGGATCCGTATTACGAATACACGATCAACGAGTCGCTCTGCGTGGCCTGCGGCAAGTGTGTCAAAGGCTGCACCATGTTCGGCAACGGCTCGCTGCACCTGCAGATCCGGCATGACCGCTGCGTCAACTGCAACGAATGTTCCATCGCGCGCGCCTGTCCCGCCGAGGCCATCCGCCGTGTGCCGGCCCGCCAGCCGTACCTCTACAAGACCCGGGAAGGACCGGCATGATCCCGGTGCTGGCCGTCCAACGCTTCCCGCCGCCGCAGTTCACCGAAACCGGCCATCTTCTGCCCCCGCTGACGGGCCCGTTGGCGCGCGCCCTGACGCTGGAATACCTGGATGTGGCCGTGCTGCTCGCCGCGCTGGCGCTGGCGGCATGGCTTGCCCTGCGGCAGCGGTCACGGAACTGGCTGGCGACGCTGGGTATCTTTTCCCTGCTGTACTTCGGGTTCTGGCGCAAAGGCTGCGTCTGCTCCATCGGCAGTATCCAGAACATCGCGCAGGCCCTCGGCGATCCGTCCGCCGGCGTGCCGCTGACCGTGCTCGCCTTCGGCCTGCTGCCGCTGGTGTTTGCGTTGTTGTTCGGCCGCGTCTTCTGCGCGGCGGTCTGTCCGCACGGCGCGCTGCAAGACCTGATGCTGATAAAGCCCGTGGCCGTGCCGCCGTGGCTGGAGCACGGGCTGCGGTTGCTGGCCCATACCTACCTCGGGCTGGCGATGGTTTTCGCGGCCACCGGCGGCGGCTACATCATATGCCAGTATGATCCGTTCGTGCCCATCTTCCGCTTCAGCGGCGCCATGACGCTGGTGGTGGCCGGTGTGGCGCTGTTGGTCGTCGGCCTGTTCATCGGCCGGCCGTACTGCCGCTTCCTATGTCCCTACGGCGTGCTGCTGGGACTCGCCGCCCGCGTGTCGCGCTGGCGGGTCCGGATCACGCCGGACACCTGCACGCAATGCCGGCTTTGCGAGCAGTCCTGCCCCGTCGGCGCGATCAACCCCTCCACGCTGGACGCGCCCATCCGCGACGCGGCCGCCGACAAGCGCCGGCTGGTGTGGCTGATCGCCCTGTTGCTGGTGCTGCTCGCCGCCGGCCTCGGCCTCGGCGGCCTGGCCGGCACCAACCTGGCGCGCCGGCACCGCATCGTCAACCTGGCCGAGCGCGTGCACCAGGAGGATCTCGGCTTGGTGGCGGATACGACCGACGCCTCGGCCGCCTGGCGCGCCACCGGCGCGCCGGTGGCGGACCTGTATACCGCCGCGCAAGATCTGCGCCGCCGGTACGTGCTGGCCGGCCGGCTCTGCGGCCTGTGGATCGGACTGGTGATCGGCCTGAAGCTGATCACGCTGGCCATCCGCCGCCGGCGCAAGGATTACGAGGCGGACCAGGCCCGCTGCATCGCCTGTGCCCGCTGCTACCTGTATTGTCCGCAGGAACTCCGGCGGCTGGGGCTGCCCGTGCCCGAGGCGCCGCCGAGTGCGCTAGAGGGCGTCGTTGCGTCGGATCGGCCGCAGGCTGAGGCACAATCCCGGTCATGAATCCATCCTCCCGACAAGTTGGGCACGAGCTGGCGCTGGCCGTGGCGCTGGCCGCGGCGCTGTTCGTCCTGCTGCTTGGCGGGTTGCTGGCCTGGAACGAGGTGCAGGGCAAGGTGTCCACTCTCGTGAACTCCGGCGAGCTGACCCGGCTGCACGAGGAACTGCGCACCCGGCCCAAGGACGAGGCGCTGAAGGAGAAAATCCGGCACCTCGATCTCCAGCTCCGCACGAGCACCTTTTATCGCCTGCAACTTTCGCGCAAGGGCGTCCGGGCGCTGCTGCTCGGGCTGGCAGCGTTTCTCGTCAGCGCGCATGCTGTCCGACGCTATCGCCGGCAGCCGCCCGATCCCACCACGTGGGGCGCACGCCAGCCCGAACGGGAAGCCCGCCAGTGGCGCTTGGCCCGGTATGCCGTCGCCGCCCTCTGCCTGGCGACGGCGAGCGCCGCCTGGCTGCTATCCCTGCAGCCGGTCAGGCTGCCCGAGCGCGCTGCAGCGCCGCCGGGCGGGGCGCCCGACTTTCCCTCGCGGGAGGAAGTCCTGCGCAATTGGCCGGCGTTCCGCGGCCCGAACGGTTCGGGCGTGGCACCCGCCGCGTCCGTACCGCTGGCGTGGGATGTCAAAACGGGCTTGAACATCCGCTGGACCACCGCCATTCCGCTGCACGGTTTCAGTTCGCCGATCATCTGGAGCAACAGCGTCTTCCTGACCGGCGCCAATTCCGCCTCCAGCGTGGTCTATCGGCTGGACGCCGACAGCGGTGCGCTGCTGTGGACCGCCGCCGTCAAGCTGCCCGGCGGAGTGCGTCTGCCGACGCCCAAGGTGGCCGAGAATAACAGCCTGGCCGCGCCGACACCCGTGACCGACGGCCGCCGCGTGTACGCCATCTTTCCCAACGGCGCCATCGCCGCGTTCGATTTTTCCGGCCGCCAGGTCTGGGCGTGCAACATCGGCCCGCTGGATAATTCCTACGGCTACGCTGCCTCGCTTTCGATTTTCACGGTAGCGCTGATGGTCCAGATTGACCGCGGTGCGGCCGAGGATGGTTTGTCGAAGATGCTCGCTCTCGACACGCGGACGGGCCGTATACTTGGGCAGGCGCGGCGGGAGGTGGCCGCGTCGTGGGCCTCGCCGATTGTCGTCGAAATCAACGGCCAACCGCAACTGTTGACGTGCGCCGCACCGTTTGTCATCGCGTACGATCCGGCGAACGGGAAGGAACTCTGGCGCAACAAATGCCTCGAAAGCGATGTGGCGCCGTCGCCGATCTACGCCAGCAACATCGTTGTCGTGGTCGCGCCGAACAATGCGATCATCGGACTGCACCCCGGAGAAACAGGCATCGTGTGGAAGGCCGAAGATGGCGTCCCCGACGCCACCAGCCCGGTCAGCGACGGCACGCGCTTGTACATCGTCAACAGCGAAGGGCTGCTCACATGCTACAATCTGCAAACCGGCAAGGTGCTGTGGACGCATGAATTTGAAACCCCATTCTATGCCTCGCCGGCCATCGCTGGCAATGTGCTCATCCTGCTGAACTTCAAGGGCGTCGCCCATCTGCTGGCCCTGGGCGATAAATACAGCCCCCTGGGCCAGGGAACGGTCGGCGAGGTATGCGGCGCCAGCCCCGTGCCACTCGGCACGCGCCTTTATATCCGCGGCCAACAGCACCTGTTCTGCATCGAAAGCAAACCATGACGAAGTTTGTATGTCCGATGAAGCTTACAATGATTTTGTAGCGCAACTGCTGGCGCAGACCGGGCGTGGGCCGGAGGCCGTGATCCCGATCTTGCAGGGGCTTCAGCGGCAATACCGGTATCTGCCCGCCGACGCGTTGCGGGCCGTCTGCACAGCGTCGGGCCTGCGCCTGGCCGACCTGGTCGGCGTCGCTTCGTTCTATCACCAGTTCCGTCTGCAGCCCACGGGCCGCCACATGCTCTGCGTCTGCCACGGCACCGCCTGCCACGTCAAGGGCGCGGAAAACATCCGCGACGCCCTGCATCGCCACTTGCACATTCCCGCCGGCAGCGACACCAGCCCCGACGGCGAGTTTACTGTGGCACGCGTGGCGTGCCTCGGCTGCTGCACGCTGGCGCCCGTGGTCCAGGTGGAGGGTTCGACCTATGGCCACCTCACCGCCGACACCGTGCCGGCCCTGGTGGCGGATTACCTGGCGACGGGCCACGCGCGGCCGGCTGACGTGGATGCCGTCGCCAGTCTGCGGGCGGACCACCGGGCGGAAATCCGCGTCGGGCTGGGCTCGTGTTGTATGGCCAAGGGCAGCGACGAGTTGTTCCACCGGTTGCGCGCCACCGTGGCCGATTTTGGCGCGCCGGCGGACGTGAAACGCGTCGGCTGCGTCGGCATGTGCCACCAGACGCCGATCGTCGAGGTGCGGCTGCCGGGCGGGCCGACTGCCTTCTATGCCCGCGTCGGACCCGAGGACGCCGAAGCCATCGTCCGCCGCCATTTCCGGCCGCTGCGGCTGCGGCGCCGCCTCGCGCGCTGGGTGGATCGCACGCTGACGGACCTGGTGGTGCCGCGGAACGACCGGCAGCGCATCGTCCACCATGTGCTGGACGTGCGGGGCGCGCCGGTGGAGTCGTTCATGTGCCGCCAGGTGCGCCTGTCCACGGAAGGCTTCGGTGAATTGGACCCGCTCAACCTGGACGAGTACCTCGCGCTCAGGGGTTTTGACGCCCTGAAAAAGACGCTGGCGCGCGCGCCCGCGGACACCATCGCGGAGGTGCGCGCCAGCGGCCTGCGCGGCCGCGGCGGCGCGGGCTTCCCCACCGCCGAAAAGTGGAGCCGCGTGCGGCAGGCGCCGTCCGCGGACGGCCGGAAGTTCGTCGTGGTCAACGGCGACGAAGGCGACCCCGGGGCTTTTATGGACCGCATGCTGATGGAATCGTTCCCCTTCCGCGTGATCGAGGGGCTTCTGATCGCCGCCTACTGCGTCGGCGCCGCGGAAGGTTACATCTACGTGCGCGCCGAGTATCCGCGCGCCGTCAGCCGCCTGCGCACGGCGCTGCAACGGCTCACCGCGCGCGGGCTGCTCGGCGATAACATCCTCGGCGGGCCCTTCCATTTCCATCTGCATCTGTTCGAGGGCGCCGGCGCGTTCGTCTGCGGCGAGGAAACGGCGCTGATCGAATCCATCGAGGGGCGCCGCGGCATTCCGCGGCTGAAGCCGCCCTACCCCGCCGACCGCGGCCTGTGGGGCCTGCCGACGCTGATCAACAACGTCGAGACCCTCGCGCTGGTGCCCTGGATCGTCCGCCACAGCGCGGCGGCCTTCGCGGCCCACGGCATCCGGGAGAGCACAGGCACCAAGGTCTTTGCGCTGGCCGGCGAGGTACGCCGCACGGGCCTGATCGAGGTGCCCATGGGCATCACCCTGCGTGAAATCGTCGAGGAGATCGGCGGCGGCTGCCCGAGCGGCCAGCCG
>Ga0209777_10000927_pt1 | contig 45076 bp, 35 predicted proteins | sample FrelakmetHBP12HB_FD_187147 | JGI IMG/M metagenome (GOLD analysis project Ga0209777, IMG submission 187147) | Freshwater lake sediment microbial communities from the University of Notre Dame, USA, for methane emissions studies -HBP12 HB (SPAdes)... | ecosystem: Environmental > Aquatic >...
GCTGGGCATCCTTGTGGACCGAGCGTGCCTACTCCTATCGGGCAAGAAATGGGATCGATCATTGCGCGACGGCCATGGCCGTGATCGTCCAGAGGCAGGTGGAGCTTGACATGGCTGGCGTCGCGTTCACGGTCGATCCGGTCAGCGGCAGCCCCAGCCGCATTGTCATTGAGTCCTGCCCAGGGCTCGGCGAGGCACTGGTCAGCGGCCGCGTGAATCCTGCTCGCACGGTCTTCAGAAAGCAGAACCTCTTCCTGATCCGGCACACGGCCTCCGCGCCTGCACAGGGGCCTGCGTCAGCGGACGTTGGGGCCTCGGACACGCCAAGCGGCCCTGCTGCACCCCTGGACCTCGTAGCCGCCAGAGACCTGGCCCGCAAGGCAAGGTGGCTTGAGAAGAGGCTCGGCTGTGCCCAGGACATCGAGTGGGCCATGCGCAAGGGGCGGATCTACTTCCTTCAGGCCCGGCCCGTCACCGTGATCCCACGGGCCAAGGCATGGGAAGACCGCCAGGTCTGGAGCAATCTGAACACCGGTGAGGTCTTCCCGGACGTCACGACCCCCATGACCTGGTCCATGATCCAGTTCCTTCTCAAGCCCCTGTTCCGTTCGGTACTACGCCTTGCAGGGGCGGATATCGACAAGGCCCCTGTAGCCGGCCTGGTCGCAGGCAGGATCTACTTCAATCTCAGCACGTTCGTGTCTGTGGCAAGACCGTTCCAGTCCGCCTCTTCGAAGAACCCCGACTCCCAAATCTTGATGGGTGGTCAACAGGACAAGATGGTCGAGCTCGGGCTGCTCGACATCCCGGACGAGGACTGCCCGGACCTCGGCTTCTCCTGGCCTCGGTACGTCTTGTCGTGGCCGCGGATCATCCACGACCTCTATGCCCATCGCCCTCGCAGGGCGGCCTTGTTTCAGCTCCAGTTGAAGGCGCAGGGAGACAGGATCCTTGCCCTGGACGTGACTGGCATGGAGTGCGGCGCGCTGGCACGCGCGTTGGTGGATACAATCCAGGGGTGTCTGCCGTCCTGGGACCTGCTGTACCTGGCTCCAGCGAGTCTGTCCGTGCCCGTGCTTGACAAGGTCTGCCGCACATGGATCGGCCTCAACGACATGACCGTGACCCAGCGGCTCTTTGCGGCCCAGGGTGGCATGGCAGACACCGAGGCAGGACTCGACCTGTGGCGACTGGCGATCCTGGTGCACCAAGACCGGGACACGGAGGCCCTGCTGCTGGCCAGTCGGCCGTGGCATGACCTCCACCAGGAGCTTGCACAGTCTGCGCACGGCCGGAGGTTCCTGGATGCCAGGGATGCGTTCATGACCGAGCACGGACATCACTGCCGTGGTGAACTGGAGTTGTTCAATGCCCGGTGGTCGGAGACGCCGGACTACATCCTGGGTCTGGTGCGGGGCTACATCCGCTCGGTCGGCCAAGTCGATCCCCTGGCGAACCAGCAGCGACTCGCTCAGGAGCGAGAGCGTCTGACCGAGCAGTTCCGTCATCGCCTGAGGAACCCGATCAAGCGGAGGATCTTCAACTGGTCTCTGAGGACCGCCCAGAAGGTCACTCGGGACAGAGAGAACTGGAAGAATCTGGCCGTACGCCAGATCGCAGGCATGAGGCGAATACTCCTTTCGCTGGGCGACAGACTCGCCCAGGCCGGGATTCTCGTGCATCGCGATGATGTGTTCTTCCTGGAGTTCCAGGAGATCGAGGCCGTTGCAGCGAGACAGGCCGATTTCGACGTCAAGGGTCGCGTTGCACAACGACGCATCGAGTACGAGCGAAACAGGTCCGTGACTCCCCCACCTGTGGTGATCGGCAGATTCGATCCGGCCCGGACCACAGCGGCCTCCGTGGATTTCCATGCCAAGGTCCTCAAGGGGATCGCCGCCTCATCGGGCGTAGTCACGGGAAAGGCCCGCGTGATCCTTCGGACCGACGACAACCAGTGCGTCGCGCCCGGAGAGATCCTGGTTGCGCCCTTCACGGACCCGGCCTGGACACCCTACTTCGTGACTGCGGCAGGTGTGGTCATGGACCAGGGCGGAATCATCTCCCACGGCAGCATCATCGCGCGGGAATATGGCCTGCCCGCTGTGGTCAATGTGGGTCACGCAACCCAGGTCATCAGGACCGGCCAGGTCATCGAGGTCGACGGCAACAGCGGACAGGTCACGCTCATGGAACCAGAGTAGATCGAAGGAAGACGTCTGACCCCAAACGCCCAGACCAAGGTCCTCAAGGCGACCAACGCAGCCGCAGGACGGGATTACACCCTCGGCGATCCGCTCAGGACCTGATGAGGCGCATGCAAGGCCGCCCTACTGGCCTGACTGCCGTTCGATCTCATCCGGGTGGCACCATGTGAATCCCTCCGGTATCTTGGGGACAAAGGTGTCCGCCGGGAGTAGAGGATTATAGTTGTACTGGTCATTGATAGTGACGGGGTAGGTCATATCAGGTTCTCCGGCCGCGGTCCTTCTACGCTTTTCCTGCCGGACCGGGAGCTTGGTCTCTACGTCGATCCAGAGACGCTGGACCCACTCGACTCTGTTCGTCCCGTCCTTGTCGAGCAATCCGCCAACAAGGAACTCAATGCCGAAGCATCTGTGTCCTTCGAACACCGCCTTGCCCAGCTTCTTGTAGCAGCGATTGTCCAGCAGGTATCGGACAAAGGTAGCCATGCTATCCACAGGATCGTGGTTACGAAACGACCTCTGCTGGTACTTCTGGTAGATCCGGCACAGGGCCTGATCACTGCCCCGCCGCAACTGCCACGCCAGTAGCCTGTCTTCCAGCACCATTCCAAAGGCCTCTGTCCTGCTGCCTTGTCTGTCTTCACCTATAGGACGCACCAGACCGGGGTTTTACCTTGGAGGCCAGCGAAACCCTCAATGGTTGGGGGGCCTGTCAGGATCGAATGTACCCACCCAGTGGTCGTAGTGCCAACCGGACGTGCCGACCCGAATGTCACGGAGTACCTGCGCCATGCCGTGCGTCCAACGGGCCAGACCCGCGATCACTTGGCCTTGACGATGATCAGGGTGATGTCGTCCGTGCGAGGGGCGGGTTCCACGAAGCGGGTCACACTGTCGATGACGGCAGTGCAGATCTGGTCTGCGGAGAGATGGGCCTGACTTCGGACGACCTCGACGAGTCGCTCCTTGCCAAAGAACTCGTCGTCCTTGTTGTGCGCCTCACGGATACCATCGGTGCCTATGACCAGGACATCGCCCGGACCAAGGATCACCGGGCCGGCCTGCTCGAAGGTCGTGCCTTCCTCAACACCGAGCGGCATGCCGGTATTCGCCAGTTCCTCGACGCAGCCACTCCCGGCATGATACCAGATCGCCGGCTCATGGCCCGCTGACACCCAGGTCAGGGCCCGGGTACGATCGTCGAGGATACCATAGAAGAGGGTGATGAATTGGCCGTCCACCGCGTCCCGAACCAGCCTTGCATTGAGCCCGTGGATCAAAGACGAGAGGTCATCCGTATATCGCTCGGCCTCGGCGTGGAGCATGCCGCGCGTGGCCGCCATCAGCAGCGCCGCGCCGATGCCGTGGCCGCTGACGTCCCCCGACGCCAAGCCCACCCGGCGGCCGTCTGCTCCGGATAGGTCGATGAAGTCGTAGTAATCCCCGCCCGTCTCATCGCAGTAGAGGCACCGTCCAACAACCTCGAAATGCTCCAGCACCGGCGACCGGCTGGGAAGAAGATTCTGCTGGGTGGCGGCGGCCAGTTCCAGGGATCGTTTCATCTTCTCCCGGTCCCGGAGCTTGGGCCCGGCCTCATTGAACACACGTCCGAGGTTCTCAAACTCATCCCCGGTGGCGATGTCCACCCGCGCATCGTAGTCGCCGTTGCCAAGCCTCCTGCCGGCCTCGATCAGGGCGTGGATCGGATCGGTCACGGATCGGGCCTTCAGGGCAGCCAGGACCACGGCCACGATCCCAACCCCCAGCAGGACCATGGTCATGCCTTGGAGCCAGAACAGGCCCTGCTTCAGTAAGGACTCCTCCATGGTTCGGGAAAGCGAGATCACACTCTCGTACGGCACGATCAGCAGAGCCGCGACCTGCGGGATGCCCAAGGGCTGGTACGCCCACAGGCATCTCTCTCCTTGGTACTCCATGACCTGGGTACCCGCCTTGTCCGCAACGATGTCATTCATCATCACACGCAACTGGCTTGAATCAGCCGACTCGAGCGGCTCCGGCGGAATAGGCCCTCCTCGTCGCCATCGCTGAATCCCGCTTTCAGCATTGTCCCGCAGCAGCACGGCGGCGTGAGGTCCAGACTCGACGGCTGGGCCACCTGGCTGATCGCGGCCTCCCCGCATGAACGGCGGCGGGCCGAATGGCCGGGCATTGGGGTCCACGACGATCAGCATGCGTTTGACGCCGGTACCCCAACGAGCAGGCAATTCCATGCTCTCGAAGACCTCAGGGATCGTCCTGGCCATCGCTGTGACGCCGGCGAGGGAACCGTTCGCGTACTTCACGGGTACGGACCGAACCACCACGACCTGATTGGTGAACGGGTCCACCATGCGTACCTCCCGCTCACGGTTGCCAAGGGCAAAGGGACCCCGCCGGTACCATGGACGCCCCCCCGGATCATATTCGTTCGGATCCAGCGGGCCAACGCCACCGGGATACGTGGTGTTCAGCCCGATCTCCAGGCTGGTGTAGAGCCACAGGATTCCCTTGGGCCCCTGATCGTAGACCTCTTGATACACAGCCGTCATATCCGACAGGTCCCGCTCCGCCAGCGTGACCTCATTCGGATCGTTGCCTCGCATGACAAAACAGCTCTGGGCCTGATAGTCCACCGGGGGCCTTGGCGCGTTGGAATCGGCCCTGCCATCGAGATAGACATGAGGCGACTGGGGCCTGGTGGAAAGACGTGGGTCAAACCCAAACCGGAGGTTGGATCGGGCTATGCCGGGGCGTGGGCCCCTGCCCCCTCGATCCTGTCGAAAACCGGGAGCCATCGGGTCGCCCGGCCCCCGGCCACCAAAGGCTGGGCGGGGCGGGACATCTCCCCTGAAGTTTGGGTCAAAGGGACGGGCAGGTGGAGTCGGAGGCACTGGGGGAGGGGTCAGGCGGGTAAGTCGAAGCTCGACCTCGCGGGCCTGGCGACTCAGCAGTGTGTCGACCAACTGCCGGTCGCGGTCCAGGATCTGCACGTGACCCTGGAGTTGCTCCTGGAGCTCCAGCCGGGCATTGGCCTCGAGGGTCTCCCTGGTCCTGGAGGCCAGACGATCCCTGGCCACGCGGATCGACACCTGCTGCACCAGCGAGGTCACGATCAGCGGAGTCAGCCCGATCACCAGGAGAAGCACCAGCAGACGATTCCGAATCGTCATCGTCATCCATCCCCAGGAAACACACATCCATCGGCCAGAGCACGATCCTGACATCCCACGTCTTCGACGCGCCAAGGCCGCCAAGATTATATCCGCCGAACGCCAGTCCACAACAGTCCCCCAGGAAGGTTGTGCGGCGGTTATGGAGCCACCTTGTTGCGGTGGCATGGACCAGGGCAGGGAAATGCCTAGCCTCCACCCGGCAGTGGTCAGCCAGCCGTCGTACGAGGCCGGCCGGCTATTGGACGGGCGCCGTAATCACAGTCCCCACCTCGGGCCACAGATCCGCTGACCAGTATAGCGGCCGAATCCGCAGGGCACTGCGCCCGTTGTTCTGTGCGTCGTAGGCGTGATAGACTAGGTAGTCCTGGCCTTTCACACGCAGCACGGAGTTGTGTCCAGGCCCCTTCCACCGCTGATTCCCCTCGAGCACCAGGCTGCCCCCGCCGTCGCCCATGCGCACGCCGTCCCTGTCGCGGTAGGGTCCGGCGACGTACGCGGATCGCCCGACCCGGATGTTGTAGGTGCTGTTGACGCCCTGGCAGCACTGATCAAAGGAGACAAAGAGATAGTAGTAGCCATCTCGGTAGAAGACAAACGAGCCCTCGATGGCGGTGCTGGGCCGGCTGGCGATGGGATAGAGCGTAGGCGGATAGGTGTCCGGCAGGCCGGTCTCGGAGTTGAGACCGGTCAGGGCGATGCCGCTCCAATAGGACCCGAACGAGAGCCACCACTGTCCCTTGGGGTCCTGGATGGCGTCCGGGTCTATGGCATTGTAGCTGGAGGCGTTGTCGGAGCTGAGGACCCTGCCTTCATCCACCCACGCGTAGTTGGGGTCTGTTTGGTCCAGAGTCACATTCGAGACTAGGCCGATGCAGGAGGTCTTGCTGCCTAAGGTCGAGGCCGCGTAGTACACGCGGTACCTGCCGTCGCGATAAAATACGTCTGGGGCCCAGAGGTCCGAGACACCGGGGATCGCCTGGGTGACCCACCGTGGGAGGGTGTCGAAGACCCGGCCCACGGACTCCCAGTGGTACAGATCCTTGGACCGTCGGATGGGGACTCCTCGACCGGTAGAGAACAGATAGAAGGTGTCACCCTGTTGCACGATCGTGGGATCGTGCACGCCCCAGGTCCCAGCATCCACCACCTCCTGGGCCCCGACCATCTCCTCGTACAGGGCCGCCACCTGCGAAGGCGTCAAGGCCTCGCTATACAGGCGAACGTCGTCCAGGGCACAATCCGCGATCGCCTGGGCATCCGCGCGGAGGCCGATGCTCGCCAAGATGGCGTCGCTGGAAGGCAGAGGGCAGGGCCTCGCTGCTGTAGGCACGGCATCCACGTAGACCTTGGCGAGGACCCCGTCAAAGGCCGCGCAGAGACAGTGCCATCGTCCGTCGGCCCTCAGCTCGCTGGCCAGGATCGAGGAGGGGCTGTTTGGATCCAGGGCGGAGCAGGGGTCCTCTGGAGACGCGGAGGCGTCCTGCTGGTTGGCCCACAGGCTGATCGTGACTTCGCCGGTGCCGCCAGTCGGGTCAAATCCCTCGACCTGGCCCCAGCCCTGGGGCCCGTGGGCTGGGATGGCTCCCCTGACGCGACCATCCGCCCCTGCGACGAACTCCGGCCGGCCCTTCGGCCGGGCGTGATGGCCCCCTACGCAATCCCTATACAGACCATCCACAAAGTCATTCTGATCGAGGGTCCAGTGGGCCATGAGCCCCTTGAACCGAAGCTGCGCGACCGCCGAATCGACGGCCATATCGGAGGCATTTGTGATCCGGCAGTAGTAGCCACCCGCCTGTGCGATGCCCACCTCCTCGATCGAGAGGGTCGCCGTATAGATGGGCCTGCGCGCAGCCACGGACAACTGGGTGCTGACCCTCGGATTCACCGCGTGGGTCAAGGCCGTGTTCGGCTCCGCGGTCCCGTACCACTGCACCTCCGGCACAGACGAGCTCTCAAAGACCGCCTGAAAGGCAGCCGTCTTGCCCTCCTGGACGATCGCGTCCGCAGGCTGGGAGATCATCGTCGCGCCCACAGAGGCAGAGACACCCACGCAGGCCTCCGTCGCGGCGAGCGTCGCTAGGATCAGAATCAACCTCATGGTTCTACACACGCCCATCTTCCGCCCGAGGTTCATGGCATTTCACCATAGCCTCCTTGTTTATACCAGAAACAGGCACTCATGGAACGCACAAAAAGTCCCACTGCGGCCCAGGGGTGATAGTGAGTGCCTGACGCAGGGCATTGTCTGCCAGTCTCTTCAAAGGGTCTCCGCAGGCGGCCTTTGGCCGCACCCCAAAAAGGAGATGGCTGGCGCAAGCAGCGACTCCCTGACGCGAACGGACTGCCGCCCCAATCGAGACTTCGTCCCGGCCCTCCCGGGGCGTGCGAGGAGGGCCGGGACTCGATTACAGAAAAGGCAAGCCACCCGCCCCGGGGGCCTGCAACGCGGCCACCAAACCCGCTTGCCGCAGTCAGGCCCCTTGTTCGTCCACAAGCCCATCGGCCCGTCGAGCACGGGCAGGTTTGGCATCCGCCTTGCCGGCCCCCTTCCCTGTCTCCATTCGAGACAGCCTCTCGCCTCGACCCCCCCCTTGATCAAGGCAAGAAGAGGAGTCGGCGGCAGGCCCAGGCAACGCGAATGTCACGCGGTCGCCGCGTGGCGGCAGCCTGTCGGGCCTGCACATGGGGGGCCTTGGCCCGCTTACCCCGTCCTTCACGAAGGTGGTTGGAGTGAATCAATAGTCAAAAGTCACGTGTTCGTACAGAAATGTATAGACATCCTTCTTCTGGAAAACCCTTTCCGTCGGGTCATTGATGTCCTTGACGTCCTGGATGAACCTGTACTCTCCAGCCCTTCTCTGGATATCATAGCTGAGACCCAGTTTCGTCCCACCGACGTCTTTTCCCATTGGTAGGATCGCCAATGCTATGGCCTTCCCTATCTCGATCTCTCTCATCGAATCCTTTCGACGGCCAAGGAACTCATCTATCGAGATACCGCCTGATCGTGAGAGCTCGCTCTGAAACGTCTCAATGTCATCCTTCCTGACATCGTCCAACACTCTGCCAATCAAAGCCGTAGTCTTCTGATCGAACCGAATACGTAGGGTCAACTCATCGCCTGAGGGGAAGCCGAAGGGTTTGCTTGCACCCGCCCCAGGACAAGGACCGTCTTTCTCTTCATGTGTGGAATTATAGCAGGCCCGAGCATCCAAATCGAGATGCATTGGAGGTGCAATCACTATGGCGATCATCCTGGGCCTGCAATGACAGGCTCACTGCTCCTGGCTTCCGGCTTCTGTCTTCCGGATTCCCGCGCCCCACTGCTGACAGGCTAGCCCCACACCGGTACAATAGCCGCCAATCTGTGCAAGGCACTTTAGAAAGGAGTCGTCATGTTTCTACCCAGCGATATTCGAAAGATCCTGGCCCTGCTGAGAGGGCGGGTCTCGCCTGTCTTGGGAGGTCTGTCCGTGGGCCTGGGGTTCTGGTTCGGCCTGATGCCTGGGTTCTCCGGGATCCACGCGGTCCTGATCGTGCTGCTGGTGCTGCTCAATATCCCGATCGGGGCATTCATCGTGGCTGCCGGTCTGGGCAAGACCGCCAGCCTGGCGATCGCCCCTGTGCTGTACCACACGGGTGGGTTTGTCCAAGGCCACCTCGGCGGACTGACCGCCCTGCTGAGCAAGATCCCCATCATCGCCATCACCAACTTCAACAGGCCCGCCCTGGTCGGTGCCCTGGTGATTGGACTGATCCTTGGAGCCATCCTGGGATTCCTGGCCGGCCAGGTGGTCCTCGCCTTTCGAAGGACGTGGCTGAGGCTCGAAGAAAACTCCGAGAAGCTCCGGGCTTGGCAGAGCAAGAAATGGGTCCGCGCCCTGGACTGGGTCATGCTCAGTGCCAGTGCCAAGGACGCCAAGACCGCCCTGGCAGCCAAGACGGTGTACATCCGCAAGGGCGGCGTGATCCTAGCCGTGCTGTTGCTGGTCATCTTCGGGGCGATCTCGTTTCTTTTTCGCAATGAGGTAGTTCGCACCAAGGGCAAGCAGCTCCTGACGGCAGCCAACGGCGCAACCGTGGATATCGACAAGGTGGAGATCTCCCCTGCCTCCGGCAAGGTGGCGATCGCAGGCGTGGGCTTTACGGACAGTCAGAACCCATCGCAGAACAAGTTCCAGGTCGCAGAGGTCTCAGCCCAGACGGACGTCTATCAGTTGTCCCTCGGCAAGCTGGTCATGGATCAGGTCAAGGTCTCTGACATCGGCTTCAATCAACCCAGGGCCACACCGGGCCAGGTCCTGCCTCGAGCTCCGGAGGACCCCAACGCCAAGTGGAGCCTGGGGAATCTCGGCATCACCCCGGAGAACATTGGCAAGTACATCCAGGACGCCAACCAGATCAAGGCCTGGCTGGAGAAGATCAGGCCCTACCTGCCCTCTGGAAAGCCGGCCCCCAAGGAGGCCCCGCACAAGTACCTCGAATACCTGACTGCCACAACCGCCAACCAGACCTTCAACATGCTGGCCAAGAGTGTGATCCTGGACAAGGTGCATCTGCCGGACAGCCTGTTCGGCACCAGCCGCATGACGCTGAGCAACCTGAACGATGCGCCCGTGGCGACCGGCCTTCCGATCGAGCTGGCCCTCCAGTCCGAGCAAGGCCCCAAGGTCAACCTCGGCATGCACTTTGACTCGCCCGAGACGGCGGGCAAGGTGACAGGGAGCTTCTCGGGCCTGGACCTGGGAAAGCTGCAATCGGGCCTCAACAAGGGCAACGCCCTGTCCTTCCAAGGCGGCAAGGCCCAGGGCCAATTCGAGGGTCAGCTCACCCAGCAGGGCATCAATGTGACTATCGCGGCCAAGTTGACGGACCTGCAGGCCGCAGCAGGCAAAGGGCTGCTTGGCCTGGACGCCAAGACCACCCAGGAGGTCTTCAGCACCATCAAGGACCTGGACGTCAAATTGCAGATCGTAGGTCCCCTGACGAACCCGAAGATCGCCTTTGACACCAAGGGCCTGGAGTCCGCGATCAAGGACAAGCTCATCCAGGCCGGCAAACAAAAGGCCGTGAACGAGCTCAACAAGCAGATCGACAAGAACCTGGGGGACAAGCTCCCGGCCGAGCTCAAGGGCGCGATCAAGTCCGGCGGTCTGGAACAAGGCCTCAAGGGTCTGTTCGGAGGGGCCAAGGACCCGAACAAGAAGTAGTCTGACCCCACCGCTTAGAAACCCTCCGCATACTTCAGGTCACCCGTACTCTCTTGGTAGTGGCCTATTGCGGGTCGGCCTGACAGCAGGCCCGCCTGACTGATGGAGGTTCCACCCTGGGGTCTACGGTCGTCTTCTTCCAGTCCTGGGCCCTGGGGATCGGCACTGACCCATTCAGCATATCGAACGGTGCCGTTGGCATGATAGGCACCCACGTCTCCGCCGCCCCGGCGCCCATGCAACACCAGAGGATCAACGAGAGAGTCCCCGAGGAATCTGCCTCTGCGCAGGATGGGGCGAATTCATTCGCATAGACCTACAGAAAGGGCCTCAGGGTCTAAGCTGAAAGGGATGAACATGTTGATTCTGGCAGGTATCTTCTTTCTGTTGGCCGTGTTTGCGGCATTTATCGACTACTGTCTGGACTGCCCGGACATTGACTCGACCTGGGTAGTCCGCACACTTCTCCTGGCCTCCGCTCTGATGATTGGCCTAAACACGTTGGCTGCAAAAGGGTAGTCAAGACAACAGTCAGCCCCTTCATGTTCGCTACCTCCAACACCGCGCCCACATTGGCCGTTGCACCATCGATTGCATGGGCATGCCCGCAATCCCGAACGAGCCTGGCGTCTCTTGCGGAGAATCAGGGCGATGGGGCGAAGGCAACAGGGCCTCAGAGGGGCGGGTCAACGTGGGTCGTGAACCGCCGCTGGCCGGCCTGCTTGAAGTGGTTCATAGCGTTCTCGCGTTTGGGGAAGTCCTTGACCGTGAACAGGATCATCGTGTCCCCAACCTGGATCTGATCTCCATCCGACAGGATGGTCTCATCCTGAATCCTCTGGCCATTGATGAAGGTGCCGTTCCTACTGCGCATGTCCAGAGCGATGAAGGACTTACGCTGCTTGTCATAGCGGACCTGGAGGTGCTTGCGGGAGGCGCGTCTGTCCAGGACCTGGATGGGCACTGCCTCGTCGCGGCCCACCACGGTGGTCCGCTCCCCGAGGGGGTAGTACTCCACCTTCTCTCCGCATATGACGAACAACGACGCCATAACACACCTGGACCGCTGGCTGGGGCAGCCATATTCGACAGCAGCAGGCAGACCTGCCGCCAACCTGGTGACTATCCTAGGCAAGACCGGGGGGATAGTCAATGCGAAGGCGTGGCATCCGCCTCCAGGTCGCCGAGGGCAAACTGTATCCCGGCCAGGTAGTGGGCCATGATTGCCGGGTTCCAGCAGATGGGATGATTGTGCCCCAGTGCTCCGTAGAACACGCGGCCTTGACCGTACCGTTTGATCCAACTGATGCCCGTGTCGTAATCTTGGGGCGTGACGCCCTTGACGTTGCGGGTACTCGGATCGGACATGTCCAGGCTCATTAGGACCCGCTGCTTGTCACGACCGTAGAACGGCGGGTGGGTGGCGTAGATCTCGTCTGTGATCCTGAAGCGCTTGCCACCGAAGGGCTTGGTCAGAGGGTTGGCAGGATCGTCGATCTTGACGGTCACGGTCTTGTCCGAGGTCCACGGGTGTTTTGTGAATTGGCCACCCATCATGCGGGCCGCCTCGTCCCAACCATAGAAGCTGTCCGTGGCAGCATGAATCCCAACGATGCCCTTGCCGGATCGAACAAAATCCATCAAGGCCTTCTTCTGCTCCTCAGTGAACACCAGCTTGGTTGTGTTGTTGAAACACACGGCGTCGTAGGCCTTGAGCGTATCGGGTGAGAACACAGCCATGTCCGAGGAGATAGTGACCTCAAAGGCCCTAGTCTTGGCCCCCATGATCCGGAGGGCCTCGTCCCAATACGGGATACTCGTGTGCTTGTACCCCCCAGGCCCGCACAGGTCGAAGACCAGCATCCTCCTGGGCTGCTTGGGCCACACCATGGGTGCCTTGGGCACAGCCAGCTCGATCCGCTGGTCGCTGTCGCCAACCTGCACCTCGGAGGAGTTCCCCGCTGGCGCACCTGAAGAGGATGTGAGCGATGGGGCCTTCGCAGGCAACGCCTCCGCACGAGCCGCCAACGACTTGATCTCGTCCGTGGTCAGCGCCCTATTGAAGATCATGACCTCGTCGATCAAGCCGTCAAAGGGCTGGAGCTGGGTTCCGTATCCCGGAGGCGAGTTGCCGATGGCGATATCGAGACGGTTGGGGAGGATGGCAGCCGTCGCCTGCTTCGAGGGGCCAGGCACGCCATCGAGGTAGAGCCTCGCGGTGGTGCCATCGTAGGATGCCGCCACATGGTGCCAGGTGCCATCGGCAATGACCCGTCGAGAATAGATATACTGCTCATGCCATTCGAGTCCCACCTGTCCCTTCCAGGACCGGCCCTGGTAGGTGCCACCGAGGGAGAGGCAGAACCCCGTCGTTTCAACGTCATTGTCGATGATCCGGTTCCAGTAGCCGTCGTTGTCACTGCTCTTGATCCAAGCCGCCAACGTGATGTGCTGACAGTCCAGGGAGTCACGATGCGGCACACGGATGCGCTCGGTCTTGTGGCTGGCAACGAAGCGAAAGGCCCCGCCGATCTTGCCGTCCGGAGCCCACTGGGCCCCTTCGACTACCCCATGATTGCCTTTGCCACTGAGATCGCTGACCTGACCGTTCACAGGGGGTTGGTCGAAGCTGAAATAGAGGACCAAGCCGTCAGCCAGTCCACCGGCCGGCCTGTCCGCGCCATCTCCAACTTCAGGTGATGGGGTGGGTGGGGATTGTACGGGGGGGACCGGCGCAGGAGTCGAGACGTCCGAAGGCGATCTCCCCGCGAGGGCGGCGGCCGTCTCCCTGAAGAATCCCACGCATCCCGTGATCTCCGGCAGCGAGTCGAGCCAGTTGTACTCGTATTCGATAGAGAAGGTCCCTTCATAACCTTGCTTGGCCAGTTCGGCCAGGACCTCCCTGGCCCTGCTCACGCCGGTGCCCCAGATCACATCGTGGGCCTTCTCATTGCCGAATTCATTGAGGTCTTTGAAGTGGACGCTCCGGATACGACCGGCCGAACCGAGCTTCCTCACTGCCTCGACTGCATCGATTCCAGATCGTGTCCAGTGCCCTATGTCGGCGCAGGCCCCGATCCACTTGCTCCTTCCTTCGCAGAGGCGAAGAACCATGCCTGGGTCCCAACAGTAAGACATGCTCTTCGGCCGGTTGTGGATCGCCACGCCGATGCGATACTCCTCGCAGAGTCTATCGATGAGGACCATGGCCTCATCCGGTGGCTCTGAAACGATCGTCTCTATCTTCATATCGCGGGCAAAGTCGAAGGCCTTACGGCATTCAGCCTCATCATTGGGTAGAGGGACCAGACCGTAGTTCACCAGTGTGACCCCTTGGTCCTTGAGCATCTGCCTGACTTCCTGCCGCAGCGCAGGGTCCATGTCTCTGAACCGAACATTGCCGTGGCTGTCACCGACCATCTGCTGAGGGTAAGCCTCGATGTACTTCAGGCCCAGTGACTTCGTCTTGGCGACCGCTTCGCAGAACGTGAAGCGATTGAAGGTGTATGCCTGTACCCCCAGACGCCACTTCCCAACGGCCTGCTGCAGTCCCGTGGCAGGTGACCGGTCATCGGCCTGGGTACTCCGGGCCAACGGAGACGGGCCGCCCATCTGATTGGGACCCCCTGCGGCCATCTGTCTGACCGTGTCTTCTGCATGGATTCTCTTCTGCCGTTCAGCCTTGATCTGGACTTGAGTGATGAGGTACACCAGGGCCAACACGCCGACGAACACGCAGGCCACGAGGGCATGCATCCTGTACCGGTGGACCTGCCTGCCCACGCGTTTGCGGAGCCGATACACGGAGCTCAGGCTCCTGGCCAGTAGAGGCTCCCCCTTGAGGTAGTTCTCGATGTCCTGCTGCAACACCGCAGCAGAGGGGTAACGCATCTCCGGCTCTCTGGCCAGGGCCGTCAGGATCAGGGCCTCCAGCTCCCGGTCTATCCTCTCATTGTACTGGCAGGGACTCTTGATCTCCTCTTCTACGATCCGCTTGAGGACATCGTATCGCCCGCCCTTCATCTCGTGTGGCAGATGTCCCGTGAGTAACTGATACAGGATCACCCCCAGGCCATAGACGTCCGTACGCTCGCTGATTTGCTCCTGCCGGCCTGCCGCCTGTTCAGGCGCCATGTACGCCGGTGTGCCCGCGATCTCGCCCTCCACGGAGATGGTCAGGTCATAGTCCTCCTTGGAGGCCATCCTGGCCAGGCCAAAATCCACAATATGCGGCTGTCCGTCCTTGCTCACCAGGATATTCGAGGGCTTGAGGTCTCGATGCACGATCCCCAGGGAGTGGGCGTGGCGAACGGCGTCACAGACCTGGGCCATCAGCTTCAGTATGTCGCGATCGGAGAGGTCTTGCTGTTGGACATAGTTATCCAGGTGGATGCCGTCAATGAGCTCCATGACGTAGTAGTAGACCCCCCGATGCAGGCCGCTGGCGTACACGCGGGCGACATTGGGGTGGGTCAGCTTGGCGGCAAGGGCCACCTCCCGCTCGAATCGGGCCTTGGCCTTGTCTGAGTCGAATCGGTGCCTGCCCAGGAACTTGATGGCCACCTCCCGCTTGGTGCTCAGCTCCGTTGCCTTCCACACGGTCCCCATGCCGCCCTGGCCAAGGCGTCCTATGATCTCATATCCCTCAATCACGGGGTAGGGCGAGGTGCGTTTGGGCCTTTGGGCGTGATCCTCCGGAGCGACCGTGACTTCCTGGGTCTCCGTGGCCATGGCCTGGGCTCCCTCTCCAAGCCCCTCTACTACCGCCTCTCCATCCTCGGGCGGATTGCCCTCAAAGAGGGTGATCTGATACTTACCCACGGTCTGAGACTGTCCGATCGTCAGGCGAACCTTATCGCCTTCCCCCAGACGGATCCGGCAACCCCGCCTGGCCTGTTCTTCATCCACCGCCCGACGGCTGACCAATCGGCCCTCTCTTCGAATCTCTATGTACGCCATGGTTCCTGCTCTCCTCTGGATACCTACGTCCAATGCCTTGATTCTCTCGTCAAGATCGTGATCGCTCCTGGCAATAGGCCCTGGCCAACTTGAAGAGCATGACCAGGTCCTTCGAGACCCAGGTCTCCTTGCTCAAACGGCAATACGTCTCTGCCAAGACCTGGTTTGGAAACTGTGTGATCCGCCGGTCGTGGAAGACCAGTGCGTGGGCGATCGCCGCATAGTAGACAGCCGCATTGGCATCATGCTCCTCCTTAGATCCTGCCTTCTCTGCCAGGTGTTTGGCGTAGGTCTTGACCCGTTTGAGCGTCTGTAGATCCGAGGAGGGATTCCTCAGGATCTCTCCGATCGCATCACCGGTCAGTTGCCCCATGGCCTGGCACAGTTGGCCCAGGACCTCCGGCAGTTGGGCGATCTGCTGCTTGTCGAGGGGGAGATTCTGCACAAGCCGGAACTCCAGTAGTTCTCTTCTCAGGTCATAGTCCGGACCCAAGGGGCGTTCGGGGCGACCTCGGCCCACATCAAAGAGTCCCCGAAGCTGCTGAATCGTCATTCCAAACGTCGAGGGTCGTTCCATAGTCGTTTCACCAAGGCCCAAACCACCATTCCCCGACCTCCGGTCACCCTATGATGCGTGCAGCGATCGGCTATCCTGCGCCACGCCTGCCCATATGCCGAAACAAATCATGGAACTCCTCCTGGAGGTCAGAGGCATGGGCAACCTGGCGGCGTAGCCGGTCCTCCAGGACCCGATGAAAGCAGCGTTTGACCGTGATGATCATGTTCGAGGCAGTCCGCTCGTCAGGGACTGCATGCCGCGCGCACAGACTGGCCCAAGGAGGTCCGGGCTGACCGTTCATGATGGGGTGCAGCACCTTCTCTTGAAACAGCCTCCAGTGGATCTCCTTGTGGGTGCACAGACACTGACGCTCAACCTCAGCCAGGGCCTCATCCAGAATCTGGGTAGCCCAGACATAGCTGAACATCTGGGGGGGGTCCATGCCTGTTGTTGCCGCAGGCAGCTCAGGCACATCTGTATCGTCCAGGGAGACCACCGTACCTTTGGGCGACCTTGACTTGGCGGCCCGGTGGCGATGCTGGTCTGCCAGGTAACACTCCAGGGCCGTCAGAAGGAAGGTGCGAAATCGGCCCTTGGCCCTGTCGGCCCGCTGGACCAAACGACTGTTGAGCACGATGTCGCAGAAGAATCCCTGGGTGAGATCCTTGGCCTGGTCATTGGAGTAACCCTTGCGCCGGAGATAGCAGTACACTGGCTTCCAGTACCTCAGCGAGATGTAATCCAGGATGACCCTGCGTTTCTGGCTGTCTGCGGTCCCCCCATTCGCAATCTGAGACCACTGCGTGGTTAGGAAGCCTTCCTGTATGCCCCCCATGGTAGTATGGTCCCGAGACTCCGACATCGCTTCCCACCTATAGTGTAGCAGCCTGACTGGCCTACAGCCAGGGTCTGATACCACAGTAACCTGAAGGGAAGGGCATTTCAAGAGGTCGCGAGGCATCCGCGGGGCCACGCCATTTCGTCCCCGCCTATTTGACCGGCCAGACGCCAGGGCGATGACCGGACTAGCCTGCCGGCTTGATGACCCCCTTCTTGAGGATGACGTTGGCGTACAGGGCGCCCTCGCTGGTGGCCACAACGGCGTAGGCCTTCTCGGCCCTCTCGTAGAAGGCGAATCTCTCGACGAACTCGAAGTCATCGAACCTCTCGCCGCTCTCGCCGATGATCGCGCGGTACCTCTTCCAGATCGTGGGCTTGGTGCTGTCGCCAGGCACCACGCCCATCAGGGCCACGGGCTGCTCCACGTAGGGGTCCAGCGGAAAGAACCGCAGGACGGCCTCCAGCAACTCAGGGACCCCGTGTCCATCGCATCGCACCAGCCGCTGTGCCACGCTGGCCGCAGGGAAGTTGCCATCCGCCAACACGATCTCATCGCCGTGCCCCATCTCCATGAGGATCTTCATCAGGTCCGGTGACAGGATGGGAGGGATGTTCTTGAGCATGTTCATCAGTCCTTTCGCGTCTTCAGGGCCTTCTGGTGCGTCACGTCATCGACCCGATACACTACGGCTCAAGACGGCCTAAGTCAATAGTGTCCAGGGTCTTGCACATGAAAGTCCATTGACATCGGTCACGATGGTGTCATACTTCTTCCCGTGTTTTCTGTCAGGTCGAATCGTCTGACTGATCGGGCAGGTCCGCAGGAAGAAGGAGACCGCGGGCTATTGGAGCATGACACGGCGAACAAGGCCTTGAATCCCGTTGACCGACTGGAAAGGAACCCGGCATGAACCCATTGAAGCACCTGTGGCTGGCTGCCCTGCTTGGGCTGGTCTTCTTGACCCCGATGAGAGTGGATGCAGCGGCGCCCGCACGCGCCACAGAGGGCACCGCCTCTCACCTGCTGGTCCTGTCGCCGGTCGATCTGGTCATCGTTGTGCTTTACTTTGTGGTGGTGCTGGGCATCGGGTTCTACCTGAAGAAATACGCCAGTACGGGCGAAGACTTTTTCATGGCGGGCCGGAAGATGACGGCGTGGATCGCCGGCCTGAGTTTCATCTCGGCCAATCTGAGCTCCCTCGAGACCATGGGCTGGTCGGCCATGGCGTACCAGTACGGCATGCTCGGTGCCCACGCCTACCTGATCGGCGCGATCCCGGCCATCCTGTTCCTCGCCGTGGTCATGATGCCGTTCTACTACATCTGCAGGACGCACTCGGTGCCAGGCTACCTGGGGCTGCGGTACGGCGAGGCCTCGCGGGCCCTGGCCGGCATCTCCTTCACGTTCCTGACCGTGATGGTCAGCGGCGCCAGCATGTTCGCCATGGCCAAGATCCTGAATCTCTTGCTGGGCTGGAACATGAACGTGAGCATCTGGGTCTCCTCGGTCACCGTCGCCATCTACGTATCGCTGGGCGGCCTACTCTCGGCGGTATTCAATGAGGTCCTGCAGTTCTTCCTGATCTGGCTGGGAACGCTGTTGATCCCCATCCTGGGGATCATCCACGCCGGGGGCTGGACCCGGATGCTGGCCACCGCGCAGAAGAACGCCGCGATCATCCACCCCACGGTGCAGAACGCCGACTTTACCAGCCTGTGGCGGAACCTGGGGTCGTTCGACACCAATCCCATGGGCATCGACTGGTTCGGCATGGTCTTCGGCCTGGGTCTGGCCGTGAGCTTCGGCTACTGGTGCACCGACTTCCTGCAGGTCCAGCGAGTCATCGTGGCCAAGAATCTGCGTTCCGCCCAGAACGGCACGCTCATCGGCGCGGCACTCAAGATGATGGTGCCGATCATCGTCACCATCCCGGGCCTGCTCGGGCTGGCCGTGCTGCTCAACCGGGACGGGTCCCCGATGATCCTGGTGCCGGAGAGTGATCCGCGGGCCAACATCACCCACCGCACCTTCAACGACGTGTTGCCGCTGCTGATGGGCCAGTACCTGGGTCCCGGCCTGCTGGGGCTGGGCGTGACCGCCATGATTGCCGGCTTCATGTCGGGCATGGCGGGCAACGTCTCCGCCTTTGCCACGGTATGGACCTACGATGTATACCGGCCTCTCTTCAACAGAAAGGCCAGCGACAAGCACTACCTGACCATGGGCCGGTGGTGCTCGATCCTGGGTGTGCTGATCTCCATCGGCACCGCCTACGCGTTGTTCTTCTTCTCGAACATCCTCGAGTTCCTGCAGGTGCTCATCTTCTTCTTCATCGTGCCGCTGTTCGGCACGGTCATCCTGGGCATGTTGTGGAAGCGAGCCACCCCCGCCGGCGGTTTCTGGGGATTCCTTATCGCTATCCTCGTCTCGATGAGCATGTGGGCGTACGTGCACACCTTCCCGGACGGGTATCGCCCGCAGCCCAAGGTGAGCATCGGGAAGGGCGCGGTGGTCTCCTTCGAGAAAGACGCCGCCGGAAAGATCGCGAAGATTGTCGTGGAGCAGGGCGCGGTGGCTACGGTCAACGTGCCAGGTACACCCGCGACCGAGGTGAAAGGCGCGGATCTGACGCTGCCGCCGTCCGTGGAGAAGGTCGGCCTGGTGCAGGTGCTTGCTCCCGAGGTCACCGTCGCGGGGACGAGTGAGAAGTTCGGCGTGGAGGCAGTCCCCGTGGTCCTGAAGACCGGTGTCAGGGTATCGTCGACCGAGGTGTGCAAGACGTTCGCCCCTGCGGCGTTCAACCCGGCCCACACCCGGTACGTGGCCCGCTCGGACAAGGCCAAGCCGATGGCCGTCAACATGTACAGCGGTTTCTGGTCCCTCCTGGTCTGCTTGGTCGTCACGGTCGTGGTGAGCCTGTTCACCAGGCCCAAGCCCGAGGCGGAGCTCAAGAATCTGGTCATGGGTCTGACGCCCATCCCGGATGAAGGACCGTGCCCATGGTACCAGAGCCCGAAACTCTGGGCAGCGGTCGTGTTCATCGCACTGGTCGCCATTAACGTCATCTTCTGGTAAGGAGCCATCCATGCATCACGAACACCAAATCCCCATCTGGTTCTTCGTCGGCTCGCTGCTGACGGTGTACGGCGTCCTGATCCTGGGAGTCGGTATCTATAACCTGGTCCATCCGCCGGAACACCCCGTAGCGCTCGCCAGTCTGCACATGGACGTCTGGTGGGGTATCCTGCTGCTGCTGATTGGATCGCTCTACGTGGTCAAGTACTGGCCGTCCAAGGGAGAGACCGCACGCTAGCCCATGGAAGGTCAAGAATCAGCATCTTTTGGTCAATTCCTGCTATTGGGCACCATACGATGCGGCATTACGGTATAGTGGCTGCAGCGAGGCGCGTGGCTGTGCGTACGCATCCGGAGCGGCTACTGGAATCACGGCTCAAGGGCTATAGACCTAACGACAGAACGAGGTTCGCATGGACAAGAAACGACTGATTGAGAGAGATCCGAGACTCAAGAAGGACGACCTGATCGTCATCGCCGGTGCCGGCGGCTTCATTGCCGGCAACCTGGCCAAGCGTTTTTACGACAAGGGCTTCACGCACATCCGGGCCGTGGACAAGAAGCCGCTTTGCGAATGGTACCTCCGCACCCCGGGCGTGGAATCGCTCTGCCTCGACGTCAGCCACGAGAAAAACTGCAGACGGGTGTGCGAGGGCGCGGTGGAGGTCTACAATCTGGCCGCCGACATGGGCGGCATGGGCTTCATCGAACGGTTCCGCATCGAGTGCCTGCGGAGCATCCTCATCAATACCCATATGATCGAGGCGGCCTACAGGGCCGGGGCACGCCGCTACTTCTTCTCGTCGTCGGCCTGTGCCTACAACGTCCTGCTCCAGAAGGACCCGAACGTCCGCGCCCTCAAGGAGTCCGACGCCTATCCGGCCATGGCCGAGCGAGGCTACGGCTGGGAGAAGCTGATGAGCGAGATGTTCTGCCAGGAATACTGGGCCGAGCGAGGCCTGAAGACCGCCATCGCCCGATTCCACAACGTCTACGGTCCGCACGGCACGTGGGACGGCGGCCGTGAGAAGGCCCCTGCGGCCATCTGCCGCAAGGTGATCGAGGCCATCGACAAGAAGGACCTCCGCATCGACATCTGGGGCGACGGACACCAGACCCGCAGCTTCATGTATATCGACGACTGCGTAAAGGGCATCGACATGATCATGCACTGCGATGACCTGATCGCCACGCCGATCAACCTCGGCTCCAACGAGCTCGTCTCGATCAATGATCTGGTCACCAAGGTCGAGAGGATCGCGGGCGTGAAGCTCAAACGTTCCTATGACCTGAACGCACCCAGGGGCGTGGGCGGCCGCAACAGCGACAACACCTTCATCAAGAAGGTCTTCAAGTGGGAGCCCAACACCACGCTCAACGTCGGCCTCACGGCCACCTACCAGTGGATCGAAAAACAGTACTACGCCCGGAAGAAGGGTAAGAGGGTTGTGGAGTAGGGCTTGGGACCCGGGATCATGGAAAGTCACGCCCCTTCGCCGATCGCGGACGTGATCGGCCGCATTCCATACCGTCTGGCCCTGGCAGGCGGCTGGATAGACCAGCCGTTTGTCTCCCGGCTCGACCCGAACCCTCCCGGCTCAATGGTGGTGGTCGGCGTTGAGCCGACCTGTCTCTTCATGGAACGCTGCGGCATCGCCACCGGTACCCGCAAGATCGCGATCCAGCGATGGGGCAACGCCCTGCCGGACCGGCCGGCGGCCGAGCTGACGCGCGAGCTCTATGAGGCCGAAAACAAGGGCAAGGCTGATCCCTCAGGCTCGCAGGACATGATCGGTCTGATCTACCCGGGCATCAACCGCCTGGACTACGACTTCAAGGTCAACGGCGGCGTCTATCCCTCGCACATCGAGTCACTCAACGAGATCCGGGTCGCTCGCTGGCTGGAGAAGGTCATCCACCTCCTCCCCGTGGCGCAGCGGCCCGAGGGGTACAATCCACTCGGTATCAAGCGGCTCGATCCTGAGTGGGTCCGGCGACTCGGCCAAAGCGGCAAGGATTGCTTCGCTGCCATCCGCACGATGGACCTCAAGGCCCTGGGAGCCTCCATGAACGAGTGCATGGAGGCCTGGGAGGCCCTCCTGCCCCAGACGGTCCGGCATCCGCTGGTGACAACCGACTTGGCGGGGCTGCTCCGGGGCTACCAGTCGCGATATCCCGGCGCCATGTATTCCGGCTGTGGCGGCGGTTACCTGTTCGTCGTGTCGGACGGGCCGGTACCCGGCGCCCTTCAAGTCACCCTTCGCCTTGCCCAATGAGCACGACACCCAGACACGTCGTCGTTGCCGGTGGATTCGAGGAGATCCGCTCCAGACAGATTCGACTGCTCGAAGAGGCCGCCAGGCTGGGCGACCTGACGGTCCTGTTGTGGTCCGACGCCTCGCTGGAGCGGAGGACCGACAAGGCCCCCAAGTATCCCGATGTCGAGCGGCGGTATTTCCTCGAGCGTATCCGCTACGTCGGACAGGTCCTGCGGGTCGAGGCCCCGGCGGACCTCAACACCCTGCCGCCGGTGGAGAGGCTCGATCCCCGGGTCTGGGCAGTGGACGCGGGGCAGGACCACCCGGCCAAGAAGGCATTCTGCGAGTCCCACGGGCTTCAATACCACGTGGTCCGCAACGAGGATCTGCGAGGTTTCCCGGTGCAGACGCCGACCCCGTCGGTCCCTCGCCACAAGAAGGTCGTAGTGACCGGCTGCTACGACTGGTTCCACACCGGACACGTGCGTTTCTTCGAGGAGGTCAGCGAGTATGGCGACCTCTACGTGATCGTGGGCAACGACGCGAACATCCGCGTGCTCAAAGGCCAGGGCCATCCGCTCGTGCCTCAGGATGAACGGCGATACGTCGCCGGCTCCATCCGCTTCGTCACCCAGGCCTTGATCTCCAGCGGCGAGGGTTGGCTGGACGCAGACCCCGAGATCAGGCAGCTCAGACCCGATCTCTACGCCGTGAATGAAGACGGCGACAGGGGCGGGAAGCGCGAGTACTGCGAGAAACTCGGCATCCAGTACCTCGTGCTCAAACGCACCCCTGCCCCCGGCCTGCCCCGGCGCACAAGCACGGACCTACGCGGGTTCTAGCGGTATGGACATGGGGGTTCCGATGCTGTATATTCTTGACTTGGTTGAGCCGCCCCCGTGGGTGGCTGTTTTCAGGGTCGCATGGGTCCGGTCATCCAATGACAGCAGAGAAAGCATCCAAGCCCTCGTTTATCTCGACCCAGGTGCTGGACGGGAGGTACTACTTCCTTGATCTGTCGCCGGATGAACGCCAGGACATCGTGGTGGTGTGCGGCGGGCGAGAGGACTGTGCCCCTGACTACGCCATCGATCGCCCGGGGTTTCAATACTACACCATTGAGTGTATGTGCACCGGACAGGGAGAGGTCACGCTGAACGGACGTACCTTTGCCATAGGCCCGGGGTCGGTCTTCTACTACGGCCCGGACATCCCGCATCGGATTCTCAACCGATCGTCCCACGCCATGGCCAAGTACTTCGTCAACTTCGTGGGCCGCAGGGCCGTCGAGATCCTGAAGGGCAGCCCTCTGTACAAGCTGGAGCCGGGGTGGGTGGCCAATCCCACGCGGATCTATGAGACCTTCGAGCAGCTTCAGTACAGCGGAACCACGGGCAGCGAATACTCCCGCCGCATCTGTGCCGTGCTTCTGGAGCTGCTGATCCTGAGGATCTCCGAGCAGACCATTTCCCACCAGCACGCAGATTCCCAGGCGTGGCAGACCTACCAGGCCTGCCGGCAGTTCATCGAGGCGAACTTCCTGACGATCCGTTCCGTGGAGGAAAGCGCGGCCCACTGCCACATCGACCCAGCCTATATGTGCCGGCTCTTTCAGAGATTCTCCAAGCAGACCCCCTACCAACTGCTCGTACGCCTGAAGATGGGACGCGCCGCTGAGCTGCTGGCGAGTTCGGATCTCCTGGTCAAACAGGTGGCCGGTGTCATCGGTCTGAACGATCCCTATCACTTCTCAAAGGTCTTCAAGAAGATCCACGGGGTCTCGCCCAGGGCATTCATCAAGAGGACCCACCGACATCGCCGCTCGGCCGGCGGTTGATCGCCTGCCCCTCTTGACAAAACGCATCTTCCTGCTTGACATCGTCGCGATAGTTCATTATTGAATGAAACCCTATGACCCAAGAAGGGGTACGCCAGGTCATGTCGAGACGCTTGTCCGTGTAAGAGGGATGGTATTGCGAAAGCCTCGCAAGGGGTTTGCCTGCCACGCAGCCTCAACGTCGACCTTCGCGGCGATGCCCGGCGCATCGGAGTCTTCAAGCTATGAAAAGGTGCAGTGATGTCTTCTGGCCCGCCGCCGCCCTGGCGGGGATTCTGACGGGGTGTTTATCGGCACCCAAGCCCGCCGATACCATGACACCTTGGGCACCCCCGCCTCAGGCCCGCAGACCCGACAAGGTCTGGAGCGGCGTTCGCGGGCAGCCCGTGGATCTGGCCAAACCCCTGGCACTGGCTGAACTGGCGGACATGGCCATGCGGAACAATCCCGCAACGAGCAAGGCGTGGAACGACGCCCTTGCCGCAGCGGCCATGGTCGACCAGGCCCAGGGGTATTTTCTGCCAGCCCTCACCGCCACCTTAGGGGGCGATCGCCGGGGCCTCTCGGCGGAGCCGGACAGCTACGACATGGGGTACCTCAGATACGGTCCCGGTCTGCAGGTCCACTACCTGATCCTCAACCTCGGTGGCGGGCGACAGGCAGCGGTCGAGCAGGCCATGCAGACCGTATACGCCGCGGATTTCGCCTTCAATCGGTCCATCCAAGACGTCCTGCTGGCAGTGGAGACTGCGTATTACGGCCTGGTCAGCGCCCAGGCCGGCGTCGAATCGGCCGAGGCCAACGTCAAGGATGCCAAGACTGTGATGGAGGCGGCGAGGCAACGTCTGGCCTCCGATGTGGGGACAGAACTGGACGTGCTCCAATCGCAGGCCAGCTACGACCAATCGCTCTACAACCTGGCCGGCGCGCAGGGCCTGCTCAAGACCGCCCGCGGCCGCCTTGCCCAGGCCTTGGGCCTGCCGGCAGACTCGGCCATACAGGTCGCTCCGCCGGCGAGGGACGTGCCAGATGCCCCTGCCCCGCGGGACATGCAACGACTGATCGACGATTCGCTCGACCGTCGGCCGGACATCGCCGCTCTGCGGGCCACGGTGGCCGCCAGGGAGGCCTCGGTGAAGGTCGTGGGGTCCAGCCGTTGGCCTTCGCTCTACCTCACGGGTGACCTCAGCCACGATACCTATGACATCATGGCCGGCAACCAGTTCCCGGATCGCGATTGGTCCTACGGCGTGGGTCTCAGCCTCCAGTGGCTGTTGTTCGATGGTTTCCAGACCCTCAGCGCCAAGCACGCCGCAGCGGCCCAGGCGGAATCCGCCAAGAGCCAGCTCAGGCAGGCGGAGCTCGCCGCCAGCGCCGACGTGTGGACCCGTTACCACGACTACGAGACCGCGATCGAGAAGGTCAGGTTCAGCGCCGCCTATCTCAAGAGCGCGTCGGCCGCCCATGATCTGGCCTTGGACAGCTACAAGGCCGGGCTCAAGAGCATCCTGGACCTGCTGGACGCTGAAAGTCGGCTGGCCCAGGCCCGCAGTCAGTCGATCACCGCGAAGCAGGAGGCGTTCACCGCGATGGCCGGCCTCGCCTATGCCACGGGCCTGTTGGAAAAGAGCGGCTCGGCGCAGACCCAGGACCTTTTCTCCATCTCTGCCGGGAAGGATTATCAGCCATGAATCGAATTCACCGTCTTGTAGCCCTCGCCCTCTGCGGCATGCTGATCGTGACAACCATCGCTTGCGCCAAGCGGCAGAAGGGCCCGTCGCAGCGCCCGCCGGTGCCGGTGCAGACCTCTCCGGCGGCGAAGATGGACGCGCCCGTGGTCATCGACGCCTTCGGCACCACCAAGGATCGGGCCAGCGTGGACATCGTGCCGCAGGTCTCCGGCATGCTGATCAAGACCCTGATCAAGGATGGCGACAGGGTCACTCAGGGCCAGCCGCTCTTCCAGATCGACCCCAACGACTACGCCGCTAGGGTCCGCCAGGCCGACGCTGCGGTGGCCGCCGATCGAGCCAACCTGGACCTGGGCCGCATCACGCTCGAGCGAAACCGGACACTGCTCGATAAGAAACTGATCTCTCAGGAGGACTTCGATACCCTCAAGACGCGGGTGGCGGCCGCCGAGGCGCAGCTCCACGCCGACGAGGCGGCCCTCGACCAGGCCAGGCTCAACCTGGCTCGGTGCACGATCACGGCTCCCTGGGCCGGAGTGTGCTCCAAGCGATATGTGGACGACGGCAACCTGGTGGCTGCAGGCCAGACCCGACTGACCAACATCCGCAGCTACGACCCGATCTACGTTGACATCACCTCCATGTCAGACAAGGACCTGCCCCTGATCCGCAAGGCCCTGGCCGAGGGCCAGGTGAAGATCCAGGTTGCGCCCGAGGGCGATACGGCCACCTATCCCGGGACCCTCCAGTTCGTGGATAACGCCGTCAACCCCCTGTCCGGGACCATTGCCCTGCGAGGCCAGGTCCCCAACCCGGACCTGAAACTCTGGGCCCAGGTATTCGTGAAGGTCCGCCTGTCCGCCGGCCTGGTCCATGACGCCGTGATGGTCCCTGAGGGCGCGGTCCAGTTCGGCAAGCAGGGACCGTATTTGTTCGTGGTCTCGAAGACCGGCCAGGCGGAACTCCGTCTGGTCAAGACCGGGCTGCGCTACAACGACCTGGTCCAGATCGTCGAGGGGGTGACACCGGGTGAGAACGTGGTGGTGCTGGGCCAGTTGATGCTGGCCCCCGGCTCGCCGGTGGTGGACGTGGCAAACCTGCCCAAGGGTGGTGACAAGCCGGGCGAGGCGGGTCCCCAGGGTGCCCAGGCCGGGGCGACTGGGCACGGCGGCAAGTGACCCGCACGGCCCCTGGTGTGGCACCGTGGGAACCTTCTGCCGGCAATCAACGAACCTTAGACAACGGAGCAGCTCGTGACTCTCTCAGAAGTCTTCATCCGACGGCCGATCATGACCACGCTCGTGACGGTCGTCCTGATCGTGTTCGGCGTGTGGGCGTACGGCCGGTTGCCGGTCAACAGCCTGCCGACCGTGGACTACCCCGTCATCCAGGTGACCGTGTTCTATCCCGGAGCCAGCCCGGGGACCATGGCCTCCGCCGTGGCCCTTCCGCTGGAGAACGAGTTCACACAGATCAACGGCCTCCAGTCCATGATCTCGGACAACAAGCTGGGTGTCAGCACCATCAGCCTGACCTTCAGCCTCAGCCGCAGCGTGGACCTGGTGGCACCCGACGTCCAGGCCGCCATTACCCGCGCCCAGAACAACCTGCCCAAGGACCTGCCCAGCCCGCCTACGTACAAGAAGTTCAATCCCTCGGATTCGCCCATCTACGTGCTGATGCTCCACTCCGACACGCTCACGCATGGCGACCTGTATGACTACGCCGACCACGTGGTGGCCCGCAAGCTGAGCATGGTGGAGGGCGTCTCGCAGGTGCAGGCCCGCGGGGCCAAACGCGCCGTACGCATCCAGTTCAGCCCCGAGAAGCTGGCAGCCCGCCAGATCGGGGTGGACGAACTGGCGGCGGCCCTGAGCGCCGGCACCGTGAACATCCCCGGCGGCAGCCTCAATGGCGCGATGCGGACGTTCACCATCGAGCCCCAGGGCCAGTTGCGCACGGCCCGCGAGTACGGCGAGCTCATCGTCGCGTACCGCAACAACGCCCCCGTGCGGCTCAATGAGGTGGCCCACTGCATCGACAGCGTCACCAACGACCTGGTGGACATCCGCTACACCCGGGCCGGTGAGCCGGAGGCAAACAAATGTGTGGCCATGTTCGTGACTCGCGTCAGCGGCGCGAACACCGTGATCGTGGCCGACCGGATCACCGAGGCCCTGGAGGCGGCTCGTCGGGAGCTGCCGGCGTCCATCACCATCGAGACGATGTTCAACGGCGCAGGCCCCATCCGGGAGTCGCTCCACGACGTGCAGGTCACCGTCGTCCTGGCGCTGATCCTGGTGGTGCTGGTCATCTTCTTCTTCCTCGGCCGCGTCAGGGAGACCATCGTGCCCGGCATCGTGCTGCCCGTCTCCCTGTTGGGTACGATGGTCATCATGCTGCCCTCGGGGTTCAACCTCGATACCCTCTCACTGATGGGCATCGTCCTGGCGGTCGGGTTCCTGGTGGACGACGCCATCGTCGTGCTGGAAAACACGGTCCGTCACCTGGAGGAGGGCAAGAAGCCCATCCCCGCGGCGGTCCAGAGCATGAAGGAGATCACCTTCACGGTCCTGTCCACCAGCGTGGCCCTCATCATCGTGTTCACCCCGCTGGTCTTCATGAGCGGGGCCGTGGGCCGCAACCTCCGCGAGTTCGCCCTGACCGTGATCTACGCGATCATCGTGTCCACGATCCTGGCCATGACCCTGTCGCCGATGATGTGCGCCCACCTCCTGCACCACGAGACCAAGGCCAACCGATTGCAGCGAGGGATCACCCAATTCATTGCCGGCCTGGTCCGCGGCTACGGCAGGGCCCTGCACTGGCAGCTCCGGCACAAGTGGATGTCCGTGATCCTGTGGCTCGTGTGCATCCTGGGCACGGTCGCAACCTTCTTCCTCCTGCCCAAGGCATTCCTGCCCCCGGGCGACAGCAGCTTCATCCTGGGCGCCATGCTCATGCCCCAGGGTGCCTCCACCGAGCAGATGCAGGCCTATCAGACCAAGGTCGCAGCCGTCATCCGGCAAGACCCCAACGTCCTTCAGTTCGGCTCCGTCACGGGCCTGCAGCCCGGTGCGGATCAGAGTATGGGCATCACCTTCATCCGCCTCAAGCCGCCCGGGGAGCGGCCGCCTATCGACCAGATCGTCCAGCACTTCAGCCGCCGCCTGGCCGTGCTGCCCGACGGCTTCTGCTTCCTGCGGGCCATGCCCGTGCTCAAGATCAGCTCCGGCGCGGAGTCCACGGCCACGGGGAGCGACTATGCCTACATGCTCATGGGCCTGGACCGCGAACAGGTATACAACACGGCCCTCCAGCTCGAACAGCAGATGCGTGGCATCCCCGGCGTGTTCGGCGTCCAGAACTCCGTCAAGCTCAACATGCCGCGCCTGAGTGTGGCCATCGACCGCGATCGCGCATCGGCCCTTGGGATCACCGCCGCCTCCATTGAGCAGGCCCTGGCCCTGGCCTTTGCCAGCGGATACGTGACCCAGTTCACCACGGACCAGGATCAATACCAGGTCATCCCCGAGGTGGAGAAGGCCCGTCAGCGTCTGCCCGAGAACCTGAGTCTGCTCTATCTCCGATCGTCCACCCAGGGGACACTCGTGCCGCTGAGGTCCGTCGCGAAGTGGACCGAGGAAGCGAGTCCCCAGAACGTGCCGCACGCCCAGCAGCACGAGGCCGCGACCCTCTCCTTCAGCACGCTGCCCGGGGTGCCGCTCGGCTACGTCACAAAGGCCATTGAGGACCGCACTGCCCAGGTCCTGCCGGCCGGCGTCCAAGGCCGGTTCGTGGGCGACGCCCTGGAGTTCAAGAGGTCCATTGCCAGCCTGGGCGTCCTGCTGCTGGTGGCGATCTTCCTCAAATACGTGGTCCTGGGCATCCTCTACGAGAGCTACATCCACCCCTTCACGATCCTCACCACGCTGCCCGTCGCTGCATTCGGGGGTCTTCTGACACTCGTTGTCTTTGGCCGGGAGCTGTCCCTGTACGCCTACATTGGCCTGTTCGTGCTCATCGGCCTGATCACCAAGAACGGTATCCTGATGGTGGACTTCGCCAAGCAGCGCAAGGCCGAGGGCAAGAACAGCTTCGATGCCATTTACGACGCCTGCCTGGTGCGTTTTCGTCCGATCCTCATGACCGGCCTGTGCGCGATCCTGGGTTCCGCACCCATCGCACTGGGTTACGGAGCAGACGCCTCCAGCCGCATCCCGTTGGGCCTGGTGGTCGTGGGCGGCATGGTCTTCGCCCAGGTCATCACCTTGTTCGTGACCCCCGGCATCTACCTCTACATGGAGAAGATCCAGGAGCGATTCTTCAAGCACCGCACGGACCTGGAATAGAGATCGAGCGAACGGAAGGCTGCGTATTCACAAAAAATGCCCATTTTGTCCTTGACATAGCCGCGGCATTTAGGGCATAGTAGTATTTCCTTTTTATTGTAGACAGAAAGGGTATCGAGAGGTGTTTAGATCACGAGCCAATCATCACGGTTTTGCCAGTCGCACGGCGACGCGCGTCATGTTGGGCGCTAAGCGCACGACAACCGTGGCCGTGGATGTCACGATCTGGAGGCCGCCTCCGTCCTGAGAAGCCTATTCCAAAATGAGTACCAGAGGCCTTTCAGGACGAGACTCCTGAAAGGCCTTTTTCGTTTGAGGGACTATATGAGTGGAATGAATATCCTGTGGGCGATCCTCGTCGCCGTGATCTGGGGACTGAATTTCGTGGTCATCCAGGTCGGGCTGGAAGAGCTTCCGCCCCTGCTGTTCTCGGCCCTCCGCTTTGCCGTGGCGGGCCTGCCGGCCCTGGGCCTGGTCAGACGCAACGGCATCCCCTGGCGTTGGATCGTGATCCTCGGCCTGGTCATGGGGGTGGCCTCCAACACCCTGCTCTTTGTGGGCATGAAGTGTGGCATATCGGCGGGCCTGTCGAGCCTGGTCATGCAGACCCACGTGATCTTCACCCTAGGCCTGTCGTGGCTGGTATTTCGGGAACAGTTCTCCTGGCGACAGAGGTTGGGGGTCGCCCTGGCCTTTGGCGGCATCATCCTGCTGGCCAGCCGCCACCGACCCGGTATGACGTTCCTGGGTCTTGCCCTGGCCCTGGGTGCGGCGTTCGCCTGGGCGGTCTTCACGATCCTGCTGAAACGCATTGGACAGGTGGAGATGCGGCGGCTGATGATCTGGATCAGTGTGGTACCCCCGCTGCCCCTGCTGGCGATGTCACTGGTCTGCGAACACGGGCAATGGCAGGCGATCAGGCAGATCCGCTGGGAGGGTCTGGCGGCCCTGCTCTATACCGGTGTGGTCTCCACGATCGTGGCCTGCACGATCTGGGGCAGGCTCATCAAACACCACACCCCCGGCACCGTGGCACCGTTCGCCCTGCTGGTCCCCGTGTTCGGCATGGTCTCGGCCAGGATCGCCCTGGGCGAGCACTATGACGCGGCCAAGTGGGCGGCCTCGCTGCTGGTCATGGCCGGACTGGCTGTGGTGATGTTCGATCGATACTGGACCACGGCCCCGATGGTCGCCTGGGGCGGGAAGTCCAGCAATAGATGAGCCGGGACTCCGATGGGAGTATTCGATATGAGGAATCTGATGGCTAGAAGAATGCAAACCGTGAAACCGTCATTCATCCGAGAGATCCTGAAGGTCACACAAGACCCCACGGTGATCTCCTTTGCCGGGGGATTACCCAGCCCGGACCTGTTTGCCGTGGAGCCCATGTCTCAGGCTGCGGCCAAGGTCTTCCGGCAAGGCGGCCGCTCTGCGCTCCAGTACAGTACCACACCGGGGCATCCGCCGCTCCGGCAGTGGATCGCAGACCACTGTCAGCGGCGATACGGCCTCCAGGTGGACGCGGACCAGATCCTGATCACCAGTGGCTCTCAGCAAGGCCTGGACCTGATCGGCAAGGTCTTCGTCAATCCCTATGACCCGGTGGTCATCGAGGAGCCGGGCTACCTGGGCGCAATCCAGGCCCTGGGCATGCAGGAGGCCAGGATCTACTCGGTGCCCTTGCTCGACGAGGGTCTGGACCTGGAATTCCTCGAGACCGTCCTGAGTGGGGACCGGATCAAGCTGGTGTATACCATCCCCAACTTCCAGAATCCGTCCGGACTGACGTACAGCCTGCAGGGCCGACAGGCCCTGGCCGAACGCATCGCCAAGCGGGACCTCGTGCTCGTGGAAGACGACCCGTACGGGCTGCTTCGATACGAAGGCCAGGACCTGCCTGCGCTGGCGAGGCTCCTGCCGGACAAGGTCCTGCTCCTGGGATCGTTCTCGAAGATCGTGGCCCCCGGACTGCGCCTCGGCTGGATCTGTGGCCCTGCCGACGTCATCAAGGAGCTGGTCACCGCCAAACAAGCGGCGGACCTGCATACCGGCACCTTCGTCCAGCGGGTGCTCGCCCAGTACCTGGCCGACAACGACCTGGACGCCCACGTGGAGGTCCTCCGTCGGGTCTACAGGCAACGGCGTGACACCATGATCGGTGCCCTGGAGCGGTCCATGCCCGCGGAGGTGACCTTCACCCGGCCTGAAGGCGGGATGTTCCTGTGGGTCACCCTGCCCGCCGGGGTCTCCTCCCTGAGGCTGTTTGAGCTGGCCATCCAGCAGAAGGTGGCCTTTGTGCCGGGCACGCCGTTCTACGTGGACGGCGGCGGCGAGCAGAACCTGAGACTGAACTTCTCCAATGCCAGTGAGCACGACATCGAGACCGGCGTCGCACGCCTGGGCGCAGCGATGCAGGGAATGCTTGAGGGGTAGGACCTATATGGACCCAATCAGGGAGATTTGTGAGAAACGGAAAAGGGCACACCAGAGACTGGTGTCCCTGGACTCCAAGGTCTACAAGGCATTTCTGGACATGGAGAAGGCTACCTACTCAGACGGGGCACTGTCCAAGAAGACCAAGGAGTTGGTCGCCATCGGGATTTCGGTCGTGATCGACTGCGAGTCGTGCATGCAGTGGCACATCGACCAGGCCGCCAAGGCCGGGGTCTCACTGCAGGAGGTCCTGGAGGCAGTGGAGGTTGGCATGGAGATGGGCGGCGGACGGGCCACGGTCTCGGCCCGATTCGCCCTCGACGTCATGGACCGGGTCTTTGACCATCCTGAAGCCAACTGTAGGCCGTCTCTGTGAGACGGCGATTTGAGGAGGGCGTCTGACACAGACGCCCTGGTATAGATGTCCTGAAGCAGATGTATGATGGGTAGGGAACAGACATGGATTACCCAGGTCTTGTGATCGTAGATGTGTTCGCCGAGCAGAAATACGCCGGCAATCAACTGGCGGTCGTCACGAACGGCCGAGGTCTGTCCGGCGAACGGATGCAGCAGATCGCCCGGGAGTTCAACTTCTCGGAGACCACCTTCATCCTCTCCGGCAGGCAGGAGAATGGGGGGTATGACGTGCGGATCTTCACACCCGGTGAGGAGGTACCCTTTGCAGGCCACCCCACGGTCGGCACGGCCTGGGTGATTCGAAACCTGCTGGACCAGGCCAGGCCCGATATGGTCAGACTCAACCTCAAGGTCGGCCAAATCCCTGTGGCCTTTGATGCGGACACAGAGATCGCCTGGATGACCACCCAGGAGCCGGTCTTCGGTGAGACCCTGCCCCCTGCCATGCTGGCGGATGTGTTGGGTGTGGATCGCAACGACATAGAGACCCGGTTCCCGATCCAGGTGGTCTCAACCGGTCTTCCGGCCATACTGGTCCCTATCATGACGCTGCGGGCCATTCAGGGTGTCCGAGTCAGGATTGATCTCCTGCAAGACCTGGCCAAGACCCACGATGCAGGCAAAACCGTCCTGGTCTTCTGTCGAGAGACCCTGTCGAAAGAGAACCAGTTGCACGTTCGGGTCTTTGGCCCCCTCGTGGGCGTGCCCGAGGACCCGGCTACAGGCAGCGCCAATAGCTGTCTGGCGGGCTATCTCCTCAGGCACCGATATTTCGGGGAAGGCCCCGTTGATGCGAAGGTCGAGCAAGGTTATGAAATGGGGCGACCCTCCAAGGTCCATCTGAGGGCACGACAGACAACAAAAGGGCCTATTGAGGTCCAGGTAGGCGGCAAGGTGCAGTTCGTCGCCAAAGGGGAACTCGTCTAGGAGACGAATCTCTGTAGGCCGTCTCTGTGAGACGGCGATTCGAGGATGGCGCCTGACACAGACGCCCTACAATAGAACAACCAGAAAAACAGAAACCAGAAAAGGAGCAGAGACATGAATCGCATCAAAGTGGGTGTCCTGGGTGCGACCGGTATGGTCGGTCAGAACTACATCCGATTGCTGAACAACCATCCCTGGTTCGAGGTGGCTTATGTGGCGGCCTCGCCCCGTTCTGCAGGCAAGAGATATGCGGAGGCCGTGCAGGGCAGGTGGCTCATGACCGATCCCATGCCCGATGCAGTCAAGAACCTGGTCGTAGGCGACGCCAACCTGGTGGACGGAGCCAAGGGCCACTGCGACCTGGTCTTCTCCGCGATCGAGGAGGATAAGGACGTAGTCCGCAGGCTGGAAGAGGCCTATGCCGCAGCCGGCTTCCCGGTCATATCCAACAACTCCGCGCACAGGTCCACCCCGGACGTACCCATGATGGTCCCTGAGGTGAACTGGGGCCACGCAGAGCTCATCAAGGTCCAACGCAAGCAGCGGGGCTGGAAGAAGGGCTGCATCGCGGTCAAGCCCAACTGCAGCGTCCAGAGCTACGTGACCCCCGTCCACGCCCTGCGCGAGGCAGGCTTCCCCGTGTCCGCCATGTTCGTGACCACGATGCAGGCCGTTTCGGGTGCGGGATTCCCAGGGCCCGCGTCCTACACCATGCTGGACGGCATCGTGCCTTTCATCAAGGGTGAAGAGGAGAAGTCCGAGCAAGAGCCCCTGCGGATACTGGGCAGGCTGGTCAACGGCAAGGTCGAGAACGAGTCCTCGCTCAAGATCGCCGCCCACTGCAACCGCGTGGCGGTGATCGACGGCCACACGGCCTGCGTGAGCCTCCAGTTCGCGGCCAAGAAGCCCTCGCTCGACCAGATCCTGAAGATCTGGAGAGACTTCACCAGCGAGCCGCAGAGGCTCAAGCTCCCGTCTGCGCCCATACCGGCGATGATCTATCGCGATGAGCCGGACAGGCCCCAGCCCCGCATGGACCGGGACGCCGGACGCGGCATGGCCGTGACCGTGGGACGTCTGAGACCTTGTCCGGTCTTCGACATCCGGTTCGTGGGCCTCTCGCACAATACGATCCGAGGCGCAGCAGGCGGGGCCATACTCATGGCGGAGTTGCTCAAGGCGCAGGGATATTTCTAAGGGAGGTAGGCGGTAAGAGGCAAGTGGTAAGAGGCAAGTGGCTGTGGGCCGCCTGTGTCACCCGCCCTACAGCCGGAGACTAGAGACTGCCGATGAAGACGTATAGGCTCTACCAGGTGGACGCATTCACCACGAAGGCCGAGGTTGGGGGGTACGCAGTGGTCGCCTTTGAGACCGAGATGGAGTTGTGAAACCTGGCATCGCATATAGGCAAGAGAAGACACTGCCGCAGGATCAGGTCGTGGCATTGTATGACGCCTTGAAATGGTCCTCCGCCGACAAGCCGGATCAGTTGCTCAAGGCCCTGGAGAACTCGCATACAGTGGTCACTGCCTGGGATGGTGAGAGGCTGGTCGGCCTGGGCAACGCCATCTCCGATGGCTTCCTGGTGGTGTACTATCCCCACCTGTTGGTACACCCTGATTACCAGGGGCAGGGCATCGGCACGGAGATCCTCCGCCAGATGCAGGCCAGATACAGCGGCTTTCACCAGCAGGCGGTCCTGGCTGACGGCCGGGCCGTGAGGTTCTACAAGAAGCTTGGATTCACTCGGGCCGGGAGCTGCCAGGCCCTGTGGATCTACCAGGGACACGATCATGACTGACGGATTGAGAGTCGTCTCATGGGAGAGAAGCCATTTGACTATCTGAACCGGGCCTGGGACCGCGACGATCTGGACTGGGTGTCGGCGATCGACGAGCTGCCTCTGTGGTCAGCCCCGTTCGGCCTGGCCCTGCTGGACACCGTGGCATACAGGCCCAACCTGAGGGTCCTGGACATCGGAAGCGGCCTGGGCTTTCCGGCATTGGAGTTGGCCCAACGACTCGGGACAGGCTCGCAGGTCTATGCCTTGGACCCCTGGGAGGCAGCCAGCCATCGACTGACCTTCAAGCTCCGTCAGATGGGCTTGGCCAACGTGACGGTCGTCAAGGACACGGCCGAGACCATGCCGTTTGAGGATGCCTGTTTTGACCTCATCACCTCCAACAACGGTCTCAACAACGTCCATGATATCGAAACGGCCTGGTGCCAGTGCCATCGGGTAGCCAGGCCCGGGGCCCAGGTCGTGGTCACTGAGAACCTGCCTGAGACCATGGCGGAGTTCTACGACTGCCTGCGCCAGGTCTGCCTGGACCTGGGCCTGGACACGGCGGTCTCACGGATCGCCGAACAGATTCGATCCAAGCGTAAGCCCCTGGACTGGACGTTGGGCCTGATCCGCAGGATCGGGTTGGAGGTCGTGGAATGCAGACAGCATGAGTTCTCGCTCCGTTTTGCATCTGGCACGGCTATGCTGAACCACTTCCTGATCCAGATCGGATTCCTGGACGGCTGGAAGACCATTGTGCCTGAGCCCGACCAAGGACGCATCTTTGCCCAGGTTGAAGACAGACTCAACGAACTCGCGGACCGCCAGGGGCACCTGCACCTGACGATCCCCTTTGTGTGTATCGATTGCCACAAACCCCTGTAGGGTTGTTTTATGGCCAGATTGATTGAGCGTCCAACAGGGAAGAAAAACCGAGCCAACATACGGGTACGGAGGGCGACCGAACAGGACCTGCCGCGGATGGTCGAGCTGTGGAAGGGCCTGATGGACTTTCACGCCACGCGGGACCCGATCTTCACTCGCAAACCGGATGGCGAAAAGGCCTGGGAGACCTTCATGCGTGAGAACATGGCCAAGGACAAGGCCTGTGTCTTTGTGGCCGAAGGAGACCGCCGGATCGTTGGGTACTGTCTGGCCTTGATCTCGAACTATCCCCCTGTGTTCAGCACGCCGACGCATGGTGAGCTGATGGACCTGATGGTCCACGAAGAGTATCGGCGCCTGGGTGTAGGCGAACGCCTGTTCAATGCAGCCAAGGCATGGTATAGCAAACAGGGGATCCACCGGATCGAGGTCCGAGTCGCCGTGACCAACGAGATCTCCACGGGATTCTGGCGGAAGATGGGTTTCAAACCCTACCTTGAGACACTGACCCTGGGCCTCGCCAACTGAGAAGAGGCAGCAGAACGATGCCCTACGAATTCGACGCCAAGAGATATGAACAGTCCTCCGCTCACCAGCAGAGCTGGGGGCAGCGGCTCATCGATGAATTGGCCCTGGCAGGCCATGAGCACATCCTGGACCTCGGCTGTGGCGATGGTCGGCTCACCGCTTTGCTGGCTAAGCGTATACCCCAGGGCCACGTGCTGGGAATCGATGCCTCGAAGAACATGATCGACCAGGCCCTTCGAAACCACACACTGGCCAACCTGGAGTTTCGGCTGTTCGACATCAATGACCTGGACCTTGTGGACGAGTTTGACGTGGCCTTCTCCAATGCCACGCTCCACTGGATCAAGGACCATGAACGCCTCCTGGCCAGTGTCCACAGGGCCCTGCGTGCCAGGGGCGTGCTGCGGTTCAACTTTGCCGGGCAAGGCAACTGCGTCCACTTCTTCGATGTGGTTCGCCGGACAATGAGAGAAGAACCATTTGCCAGGACCTTCCAGGGGTTCGAATGGCCCTGGTTCATACCCAGTGTGGGCGAATACAAAAGACTGATAGGCGGATTCGGCTTTGCCCAGACAAGGGTCTGGCAGGAGACCGCGGACACGAAGTTCCCCAGCGCGGACGCCCTGGCCGGCTGGATCGATCAGCCTAGTCTGGTACCGTTTCTGGCATGCCTCCACGGGCCAGACAGGCAGCGATTCCGGGATGTCGTGGTCAGCCGCATGCTCGAATGCACCAGGCAAGAGGATGGCACCTACCTTGAGGTGTTCCGAAGGATCAATGTGTGGGCGACCAAGACATGAGCCAACGCGACAACACAACCCCCTATAACGCAGCCGACTACGACGCCGGCGTTCGTAAGGTCATACCCTTCTATGAGCACCTTCACGAGCAGGCGATCGATCTGATCAAGGGCATAGTCCCCGAGCCCCGTCTCTGGCTTGACACCGGGTGTGGCACGGGCCACCTGGTTGAGCTCGCCATAGTGGAGTTTCCACGGACACGCTTCGTATTGGCCGACCCATCGAAGGCCATGTTGGAGCAGGCGACGCAGCGACTGCGCAACGCCGACCCAGACCAAGTGTCCTTCATGCACAGCCCCACCTGTGAGACGATGGCCATCCGTCTCGGACAGGCCCCTGACGTGATCACGGCCGTGATGTGTCACCACTACGCCAAGGCGCAGGAGCGCCGCAAGATGACCCAGGTCTGTCGTGAGTTGCTGGCCCATGGTGGGGCCTACGTCACCTTTGAGAACATCCGTCCGGACTCTGAGGAGGCGACGAAGATCGGGCTCCAGCGATGGTGGCGATTCCAGCAATCACGAGGCAGAGACGATTCCACCATAGAGCAGCACCTGGCCCGGTTTGGCACCGAGTACTTCCCGATCACCGTGTCCGAACATCTGCAGGTGCTCAAGGACTGTGGCTTTCGGACTGCCCAACTGCTATGGTACTCCCATATGCAGGCCGGATTCTACGCCGTCAAGTGAGACCGAAAGGAGGCCAAGCCCGGTGAATGGAAGCAACACCATCTTGGGGTGTCACCCCATCCTCAAGACCGACTTTGTCCGGGCCGAGGGCTGCTTCGTGTATGACTCCACGGGTCGAGGCTATCTGGACTGCGAGTCCGGCGTTTGGTGCACGGCCCTTGGACACGGCCACCCTCGGATCACGGAGGTCATCCGGCGACAGGCCGGGCAGCTCATGCACCTGGGGTTTCGCTACCAAAGCCAGGTCACAGAGGAGGCCGCTGCGGGCCTGCTCGATCTGACGGGCCTGGCCGGCGGCAGGTGCGTATTCCTGACCTCCGGCAGCGAGGCCGTGAACCTAGCCCTGCACCTGGCTCGACTCGTTGCCCACAAGAAGCGATTCGTCTGCCTGGACCCCACGTTCCTGGCCTCCTACGGCGAGGGAGCGGACCAGCACGGCAGCCTATGGACCCACGTGGACCGTGACGCCACCAGCCTCGATCCGATCATGGACTGGGACGACGTAGCGGCCTTTGTCCTGGAGCCGGGCAGTGCCTGCGGCAGCATTCAGTTCCCATCTGAGGGACTGGTCTGCCGGATCGCAGACAAGGTCCAAGGGTACGGTGGACTGGTCGTGGTCGATGAGGTGGTCACGGGCTTCGGCCGTTCAGGCGAGTGGTTTGGGTTCAACCACTTCGACATCCAGCCCGACATCGTGGCCGTAGGCAAGGGGCTCGGCAATGGGTATCCAGTCAGCGCGGTCATCGTCAGTCAGAAGGTGGCAAAGGCCGTGGAGGCCACGGGCCTTCACTACATCCAGTCTCATCAGAATGACCCCCTGGGCTGTGCGGTCGCCCTGGAGGTCGTGCGTACGCTCCGGGATGAGGGGCTCATAGACCGCAGCCGCGACGTGGGCCGCACCTTCCTGGATGGACTGGCCGCCCTGCTGCCCCGCTGCCCTGCCATCAAGGAGGTCCGAGGCAAGGGCCTCATGGTGGCCGTGGAACTGCACGAGCAGATCCAGGTGGACCAGGTCTTCGATAGGATGCTGGATCGAGGCTTCCTGATCGGATGCTGCCCGACCTTCAACCTGGTTCGGCTCATGCCGCCGTTAACCATCGCCATGCACGAGATCGACCGCCTCCTGCACGCCCTGGAGGCCGTCCTGCTGGAGGTCTCTGATGTCGCAGTGTAGCCTGATGAAAGGATCGATCCCATGACCGATATCTTCCCTGAACCCATCCGGAGCCTGCCCCTGGCGGACATCCCCTTCGCCGGGTGCACGGCGTATCTGTCCCAGGCCGACACACACCAGATCGTGTTCTGGCAATTCGATCGAGATGTCGATGTGCCCGAGCACAGCCACGCGGCCCAGTGGGGCATGGTCGTGGAAGGCTCGATCGAGATGACGATCGGGGGCGTGACTCGGACCTACACCAAGGGGGATCATTACACCATCCCCGCAGGGGTCAGGCACAGGGCCAAGGTCTACGCAGGATATGCAGACATCACCTTCTTTGACCAGAAGGATCGGTATCACGCCCTGTAGGCCGTCTCTGTGAGACGGCGATCTGCGGATGGCGTCTGGCGCAGACGCCCTACAGGTGACAAACAACGAGAAGGAGAACACACATGAGTCAGAAATCGAACGAGGCATTGGAGCGATTCAAGGGCGGCTACTTCTGTTCGCAGGCGGTGCTCTCCGTGTTCTGCGAGGAGATGGGAATGGACCACACCACGGCCCTCAAGGTCGCCAGCGGATTCGGCGGCGGCATGGGCCGTATGGGCGAGGTCTGCGGTGCAGTGACCGGGGCCTACATAGCCCTGGGCCTGCACGACTGGAAGGCGGATCCACCAACCCAGGACGAGAAGAACAAGGTCAGCGAGCGGGTCCGGGCCTTTACCCAGGAATTCAAGAAGCGGCACGGCTCCATCGTGTGCAGGGATCTGATCGGCTGCGACCTCGGCACGCCACAGGGCTACAAGGAGGCCACGGACAAGGGCGTGTTCGTGTCCATATGCAGGCCCGTGGTCGAGGATGCGGTCAAGATCCTGGAGGGGATGCTCTAATAGGATGGCGGGAGGACTATGGGTGTCTGGTGTCCAGGCGGGAATCGCCCCGTGGCTACGGGAGATGCTCCAGATCGTCGAGGTCCTTGTGTCTGCCGGCGGTCCGCTTGTTGACCTTGAGGTCGGCCAGATGGATCATCTTGATCGTTGAGCAATCTCAAAAAGTCTCTGAAGTCGGGTGGTATCCGGATCATAGCCATAGACGGTCTGCCGCATGATCTCCAGGGCCTCCAGCCGTTCACCGGGCGTCTTGGATAGCCAGTAAGCCTTGTCATCCGAAGGTCCGGCAAGGGGTGAGACGCAGAAGGCCGTCTTGTCGAGCCTGGCTATTCGGTCGGTCATAGCAGTAGTATACCCTCCGGAGAACGGCGAGTAAACCGCTACGCTCGAGATGTGTGAGTTTCGCTTGCCGATGGCAGCGGGTGGTACCCCCCCCTCGACCTCGACTACACGCGGATGGCCAGGCTCCTGGCAGAGGCCGGCTATGCTGGCTACGTCTCCCTGGAGATGGAGGGAAAGGAAGGCCCCGACACCGCAGTGCCCAAGAGCATTGTGATGTTGCGACAGGCGTTCGATCCGTCTGGCATATGACCGCCCGATGACCGCATGGGCCAGTCTCATCCGATCAGACCAAGCCTCTGCATTTGGGAATGGGAGGCCCATCTCTGTCGAAGGTTCAATGTCCGCCGTCGCTCTCGCGGACCCGGTTACACATCAGCCATCATTCGGCCATAATGGCGAAATCAACCAGATCCGCACTATTGTCGCCGTCCGTGTCCCCGGAGCGGAGAGATAGTTCAGTCGATCATCGCGCTTCCCACCCCACTATTGTGCCCCACCATTCCCGTTAGCAGCTCCGTCGGGCGCCGCGGCCGAAGCGAACGACCATCGGAGAATATCGTGGGTCTCAAAGTCGCCTCCAGTCGCGGCCGTGAACCCCACAAATGCACAACCATCGCTGAGCGTCAAGATCTTCTCTAATTCCACTTGGACAGTCAGGGCAGACCTCTCCAGGTCGTCCACGAAGATGCAGAGTTGACCAGGGACATACGCGATTCGTGCCTGGTGGGGGCGATTGTCGGATAGGAACGGAATGAGAGTGGTTGACCCCAGAGAGTAACTATGTTCGGGCCCGTTCCTCTCTATGCCACGAGTCTGGATGCTGACATGGTTAGCGTTTAGATCCCCGTCGTCTACATTCCGCCAAGTATCGAACTCAACCGCAATCGAATTGGGGATATTGTACCCTGACTCGGCACCACGGGTACCGAGGACCGTTGAGCCAGCATTCTGAATGACGAATGCAAAGCCGTCCGCTCCATCTCGGCCAATTCTGAAGTCGAACGTTGTCTCAAAGCCATCTTGAACATCGACTGGCAAGGCATACCAAGCACCGCCAACCACCCAATACTCGGCCGCGGTCAATTGCAGGAGTCCATTCGTGAGAGTCGCAGACCCACAGAGGTGGAGCTGATTGGTGTTGTTGAAGGTGGGGAAGTCAAACTTACGAACTTCATACTCGATGACATACCCCACGATCGGTGCGTAGTCCCCTAGGGTTCCCGTGTTGTCGTTGTCATTCCACCCTGACGTTCTGTCATGATATCCAAACTGAAGATAACTCTCCTGGTTACCCTGGTTGTTGGGTTGACTCGAATCCCAATTGGTATAGACGAATGGTTCATCCGTTACCCAACGCCACCCCCCACCGGGTTCGGGTGATCCTTCCGGTTGATACCCGCCGATCCAAGGACCAGAGGGCCCATTCCAGTACAGATCGTTGTCAATCAGAGAGTGGACGTACGCGTTTTCCTCCGGCGAGGTAATCGTCGCCAAGTACCCCCCGGCCTCTTCGGCAGCCTGACGAGCCTGAGTCCAAGTGATCGGCTCGGCTGTGGCTATCGCCTGATACAAATGGCCATTGCCAGGCCATTGGACCACTTTGGATTTGTACGTCTCATACTCGATCACATAGGCGTTGATTTCGGCATAGTTTTCCGATACATCATTCCAGGCTTGGGTCCGGAACACGCTGAAGCCGAAGTGGATACGGTCTTCATTACCTTTGTTGTTCGGCTGGCTGCCATCCCAATTGGCATAGACAAAGAGTTCGCCTGTAACCCAACTCCATCCGCCCGCCGGTTCGGGAGACCCCACGGGCTGGAGCCCGCCAATCCAGGGACCATGAAGGTAGGAATCGGTACCGACGAACCAGTACGGGTCGCTATCGATCAAACTGAAGACGAACTCGTTTTCCCCGGCCGACGTGATGGTGGCCAAATATCCGCCGGCTTCGTTGGCAGCTTGGAGAGCCTGACTCCAGGTGATCGGCTCAGCCGTGGCTACCGCCTGATACAAATGGCCATTGCCGGACCATCGGACTGGTTCAGATTTGTACGTCTCGTATTCAATCACATAGGCACGGACCCAACCCCGTCCGTCTTCTTCCAGATCGTTCCATTTGCCGTTGCGGGGTGCGGTCCAGCCAAAATGCAGACAGCCCTGCGACCCGTCCTGATTGTCCGGCACGCCCCGATCCCAGTTCGCATAACTGAACGCCTCCCCGGTTACCCATGACCAGCCGCCTGCTGGCTCTGCCGACCCTTCCGGCTGGAATCCTCCAATCCAGGGACCGATGTTGCTGGTCGTGAACTGCCAGTACATATCGTCATCGATAAGGTGGAAAACGAAATTGTCTTCCCCGGGCGAAGTGATGGTGGCCAGGTATCCCCCAGCCTCTTCGGCAGCTTGACGAGCCTGAGTCCACGTGATCGGCTTGGCCGTGGCTACCGCCTGATACAAATGGCCATTGCCAGACCATCGGACCGGTTCGGATTTGTACGTCTCGTATTCAATCACATATCCAAGAATAGGCACGGATCCGAGTATGGAACGGGACGGCTGATCGATCGTGTCATTCCATGTTGCCACACGGACTCCCAAGTCGCAGAAGAAATGGAGCCGATCCTCGTTTCTGTCGGCCCAAGTGCCCGTGGGCTCCCCTGGGAACCAAGCAGCAAAGGTGAAAGGCTCTCCAGTGACCCAAGTCCATCCGCCTGCCGGTTCAACCGATCCCGGTAACTGAAAGCCCCCGATCCAAGGGCCGTGATTGTGGTAGGCCGGCGTTGGCTCATAAGCCTGCCAGTACTTGGGATCATCGACCAGGCTGAATACGAATTGGTTCTCCTCGGCTGAGGTGATCGTGGCCAAGTGCCCTCCAGCCCGTTCGGCTGCCGCCTCCGCTGAAGTCCAGGATATGCCTTCTGGAACATATACAGCCTCATACATATGTCCGTTGCCGGGCCATCGGACCGGTGCAGCCCACAACACACCGGCCGAAATCACCACCCATACATGAACAATGGCCTTCATGTTCTTTCTCCTTTCACTATTGCTGTGTCTCTCTTTCATCACCATGGATGTGTTGTTTGGTGTGCCTCAGGTCGAGCGAAAGGTGACCATCCTCCGTTTTCAGTCTCCGCGAACCTGCAGCCTCCCGCCCAAGGCCAGTAGGCCCGAATTTGAAGATCATTCTGCTCAACTATCGCTATCATCTGGCTCCCTTTCACATGCAATGAAAGATAGCATAGTCTACTGGGCAAAGCAATACCGATAATGTGATAGAACTCAGACAGGGCTGGCCTAGCCGTTCAGGAGCCTGTGTCAGGCGCCCTCACGGCTACCTCTGATACACCCTCACCCGTCGATCAAGAACCGCTTGGGGAAGGTGGCCTCGTTGATGCCCTTCTGGCCACCCAGGAGCCGCCCATGACCAGGTTATGGGTCCAAATGAAACTCTTACTTTACATTTGGGGCCATATGTAAAATAGACTTTCATGAAGCAAAGACCCTTCTGGATTGAGAGGCTCCGTACTGGCTGGGCCAGTCGACCGGTTGTTTGGCTGGCCGGGGTCCGGCGCGTGGGCAAGACCACCCTGGCCCGGATGCTTGATGACGCGATCTACGTCAATTGCGATCTGCCCTCTTCGGCCCGCAGGCTCGAAGACCCGGAGGTCTTCTACCGCGGCCTCCCTGACGGGGCAACCGTGGTGTTGGATGAGGTCCACAGGCTCGCGGACCCGAGCCTCGTGCTCAAGATTGCGGCGGATGCGTTCCCCGGCCTGCGGGTCCTGGCCACAGGGTCTTCGACCCTGGCAGCGACCAAGAAGTTCCGTGACTCACTCACCGGTCGCAAGGCGGTCGTTCACCTTCCCCCGGTTCTCTGGACCGAATGCGAGGCGGACTTCGGCATCCGGGACATTGACCGGCGATTGTTCCACGGCGGACTGCCGGAACCCTTATTGGCGGATCGCAAGGACCCCGAGTTCTTCTCGGAGTGGCTGGACAGCTTCTATGCACGTGACATCCAGGAGCTGTTTGGTATCCGCGAACGG